>Ga0256834_1001763_pt1 | contig 14293 bp, 9 predicted proteins | sample 4281140metaG_FD_190536 | JGI IMG/M metagenome (GOLD analysis project Ga0256834, IMG submission 190536) | Hydrothermal vent microbial communities from East Pacific Rise, Pacific Ocean - 4281-140 | ecosystem: Environmental > Aquatic > Marine > Hydrothermal vents | place: Pacific Ocean: East Pacific...
AACATGCAGTATTTAGATGTTTTAGGTGGGCCAGAAACGTATGAGCATTTCCCTACTGGTTGGGCTTCTGCATTTTCGGCTCCTTTTAAAATGTTTAAACGTTATTCGCAATACGCAGGTGGCACCAATGATCCGTTAGTAATTTCTTGGCCAAAAGGAATTAAAGCAAAAGGTGAAATTCGTAATCAATATCATCATTCTGTAGATATTGTTCCTACACTATTAGAAGCTATTGGATTAGAAATGCCCGAAGTTTATAATGGGGTAAAACAAGTGCCATTATCTGGAGTTTCAATGACATATACGTTTGATGCCAAACCCAATGACCCAACTCAAAAAGAGGTTCAGTACTTTGCTATGTTAGGTTCTCGTGGTATTTGGAAAGATGGTTGGAAAGCTGCAGCTATTCATGCTCCTCTTTCAGGTAAAGGCCATTTTGATAAAGATGAATGGGAGTTGTACAACGTTGATGTGGACAGGTCAGAGTCTAAAGATTTAGCGAAAGAAAATCCAGAAAAATTACAGGAATTAATTGATGCTTGGTTTGTGGAAGCTGAAAAAAATAATGTTTTGCCTTTGGATGATAGAGGTGCTGCTGAAATTATTGGACTTGAAAGACCTTCTTCAGAACCAGCAAGAGACAGATACATTTACTATCCTTTTACAGCTCCAGTACCAGAAGGTAATGCAGTAAATGTAAGAGGTCGCTCATACAAAATTTTAGCCAATGTTGAAGTAACAGATAAATCATCAGGGATAGTATTTGCACATGGATCTCGTTTTGGTGGACACACCTTATTTATTAAAAACGGCAAATTATTTTACGTATATAATTTCTTAGGTATTAAACCAGAACAGGTTTTTGAATCTTCCGTAAAATTAAAACCGGGTAAGTACACCATTGGTATGGAGTTCATCAGAGAAAAAACCGGAGAAAAAGGGGAATCATTAGGAACTACGAAACTATATATTGATGATAAAGTGGTAGCTGAAGGTCTAATGAGAACACAGCCTGCAAAATTCACTTTGTCGGGTGATGGTTTATGTATTGGATTTGATAGCGGTGATGCGGTTAGTCAGTTATATCCATCTCCAAGTAAATTTAGCGGAGGTACTATTGCTTTTGTGGGAGTTACCGTTGAAGGTACGCCATACAGAGATTTAGAAGCTGAAGCAAAAAGAGTAATGATGAGTCAGTAATCAGACTAAAATTACTAGCGTTAAATAATAATACTAGATAATAAAAGCCCGCTGCACTAAACTATTGCAGTGGGCTTTTGCATTAGATAAAACCAATATTAAACTGTAGTGCCTCAGGTTAGTTTTTTTCTATATCTGGATTAAAAATTTAATAAAGTAGCTTGGGTTATTATTGGAGTTTTTTCTGTCCTGATAGGGTATGGGTTTGACTTATCATATTAATAAAGTAAATTCCGACTTATGAAAAGGCGAAAATTTATTAAAAATGCTTCATTAGGAACCCTAGGGATTGGTTTTTTAACAGGTATGTACACTTGGCAAGTTGAACCTTTTTGGCTTGAGTTTGTGAAAAAAGACATGCACATTCCTAATTTGCCCAAACACTTAATCGGAAAAACTTTAATGCAGATTTCTGATATGCACGTGGGTACCAAGTTTGATTTTCAATACATAATCGATTCGTTTAAAAAAGCACAACTCTTAAAGCCTGATTTTGTGGTTTATACAGGCGATTATACCACCTACGAAAATGAGGAACAGATTTCTCAACTAAAGACTGTATTAAAACATGTGGTAAAAGGGAAGGTTGCCACATTCGGCATTTTAGGAAATCATGATTACGGACATAATTGGGAACACCAAGAGGTTTCTGATACAATTACAGAAACATTAAATAAAGTAGGAATTAATGTGTTAAGAAATAGTCAATCTGCAGTTGAAGGATTGAACTTTATTGGTTTTGATGACTTTTGGGGTGTTAATTTTCATCCAGAAAAGGCAATGGAGCAGTTTGATGGGAGCCAAGCAAATATTGTATTATGCCACAATCCTGATGTATGCGATTTAGACGTGTGGAAAGGATATAATAGCTGGATACTTTCGGGGCATACCCATGGAGGGCAATTGAAACCTCCTTTTCTACCATCTCCATTTCTGCCTGTTAAAAACAAACGATATTCAACTGGTGAAATAGATTTGTACGATGGTAGAACCTTATACATAAACCGAGCTTTGGGCTGTATTTTGCAAGCTAGGTTTAATGTGCGCCCAGAAATAACTGTTTTTAAGTTAGCTAGAGCTTAATTTACCAATTGGCTTAGATATCGCTATTTTTAATGAGCAGATTTATGATTAATAACTAGGGTTTGTTGAAAATGTTCTAGGTAAGTTATATACAAACGGGCAAGGCGAAGATGTATATTAATACTTCGAGCTGAAGCCTGTGAAGTAGATGACTTGCCTAGGACTAACTCATTTTTAAGGAATAATACATTTTCTTTAAAAATCTAATGCTAGGTTTTTACACTTCCTTTTCATTAAAGTCAAGAACAGACTTAACCTTCAATTATTAGACAATTGAGTGTTTTTCAGCAGACCCTAACTAGCTTTGCAGCTATGTTAAAAAACACATCAGAATCAATTCCTACATGCTACCACTGTGGGGAGTTGTGCGAGGATGAGTTGATTGAATTTGATGACAAGCCATTCTGCTGCAATGGATGCAAAATGGTGTACGAAATATTGGATGAGAATGACTTATGCAATTATTATGACCTGCAAAACTCTCCTGGAATTAATCTCAAAAGCAGAAATTATGAAGAAAAATTTGCTTATTTAGAGAATGCCGAAATTGAAAAGAAACTCCTAAATTTCTCCTCTGATAACCTAAATAAAATCGTTTTTACCATACCAAGTATTCATTGCAGTTCTTGTATTTGGCTGCTAGAGCACCTGGATCGACTACGGGAAGGCGTACTGAATTCAAGGGTGAATTTTGTTAGGAAGGAAGTTGCGCTTGACTATGACCCAGCTCAAATATCACTTAAAGCCATAGTTGAATTATTGGCCACAGTTGGGTATGAGCCAGAGATTAACTTGCAAAATGCATCAAAGACTAAGTCGAAAAAGGAAAACAGAACCCTTTACCTGCAAATAGGAGTGGCAGGCTTTGCTTTTGGCAACATTATGATGCTGAGTTTTCCTGAGTATTTTGGATTTGAAGGGCTAGACGATACAGTAAGAACCTTTATTACCTATATTAATATTTTATTATCGCTCCCTGTCGTTTTTTACTCAGCCAACGGGTATTTTATCTCCGCCTATAAAGGACTGCAGCAGAAGTATATAAATATAGATGTTCCTATAACCATCGGAATTATTGCCTTGTTCCTACGAAGTCTATATGAAATTCTGAGCCAATCCGGGCCTGGTTATTTAGACTCGTTAGCCGGGCTATTGTTCTTTCTACTAATTGGCAAATGGTTTCAAAGCCGCACCTATGAAAGTCTGTCCTTTGAACGTGATTATAAATCCTACTTTCCATTGGCCGTTGCACGTGTATTAGAAAGTGGGAACGAAATGGTACAAATAACAGAGCTTAAAGAGGGCGATGTTATTGAGGTTAGAAATCAAGAAATTATTCCAGGAGATGCTGAATTAATGAGTGCATCAGCTTCCATCGATTATAGTTTTGTAACTGGGGAGGCCCAAGCCATTCAAAAAAAACAAGGCGATTATATTTATGCAGGAGGGAGGCAAGTAGGTAGTGCTATTCGCCTTCAAATTAAGAAAGCTGTTTCGCAAAGTTACCTTACTCAGTTATGGAATAATGAAGCTTTCGGGGAAGAGAATGCCTATGATTCATTGATTGATAAAATCAGTAAATATTTTACCATTGTAGTTCTATTAATTGCGCTAATCTCTGCAGGGTATTGGTATGTTGTCGATTCTTCACATATTTTAAATGCTTTTACTGCCGTGCTAATTGTTGCTTGCCCTTGTGCGCTATCGTTAGCTACTCCATTTACGTTGGGTAGTGCTATGACCATTTTAGGGAGGCATAAGCTTTATCTAAAACATATGAATGTACTAGAAAAGCTATGGACGATAAACAGCATTGTGTTTGATAAAACGGGCACGCTTACTAAAAATGAAGAAGCAAAAATTGAGTTTGCAGGAAATGATTTGTCTTTGATTGATAAGACTTTAATTGCATCGCTTGTTGCTCATTCTACACACCCATTGAGCCGAGCAATCTCAAACCATTTGACAGCAAGTATTGAAAAGTTAAACAACGTACTAAACTTTAACGAACAAGAAGGGAAGGGGCTTAGTGGAATGGTGGATGATGTTTCTATTAAGATAGGATCAGCTCATTTTTTAGGAATTGATGATACCAACCAAGATATTGGTTCGTCAAAGGTCTATGTTAAAATTGGAAATGACTTTAAAGGTTATTTCAGTATTCAATCCTCGTACCGAAAAGGACTGAAAGGGCTTATTGCACGATTGCAAAAGACCTTTAGCTTATCTGTTTTATCTGGAGACAATGCGTCTGAACTCGATAATCTAACCTCATTTTTTGGATCTCAAACTGATTTTGTATTCAATCAAAAACCTGAGCAAAAACTAGCGTACATCTCTGATCTTCAATCGAAAGAGAGTCAAGTGTTAATGCTCGGAGATGGTTTAAACGATGCGGGTGCCTTAAAAAGAGCTGATGTAGGTATAGCAGTAGCCGAAGATGTAACTGCCTTTACACCTGCTTGTGATGCCATTTTATACGGTAAGAATTTAACCTCTTTAGATAAGTATTTACGTTTTGCTAAACAAACAAAAACAGTGATTCTAATTAGTTTTGGAATTTCATTCCTTTATAATTTTGTGGGACTTAGCTTGGCAGTTTCAGGCCAAATAACACCATTATTTGCGGCTATCTTAATGCCTTTGAGTAGTATTACTGTGGTGGCTTTTGCTACCTTTGCTGTACGATTTATGGCCTATCGGCTAAAACTAGTTTAAAGTAGTATGAACGTAATCATCGTTTTAATTATTATAAGTGTTCTCGTAGCTGGCGGTTTTCTAGCTGCTTTTTTATGGGCTGTCCGCTCTGGGCAGTACGATGACACCTATTCTCCTTCGGTTCGGATGCTTTTTGAAGATAAAAAAGCAAAGTCAGACAAAAGCAATTCTAAGGACTGACTCTTATTTTGTATAAAATATTAATCCCGAATGATGCGATAGGGTTCTCTATAAGAGTTTAGTTCGCATTAAAACCAAACGCCAATAAAAAAATCGGTTCTGGAGGCATTAAAGTTGTTATCTCCTCTATTAATAGATCGTATAAATTCCATGCCTCCATATACAAACGAGTTACTTCTTATTTGAGCTGTGATATTGATAAAATGTGGGTTAGGATACTCCTTATTTGTAACCATTTCTGGATAATCCTTAAATTTTAAAGACAACCCATAGCCTCCTTCAACATGCAATACCGCTTTGTTTAGGATGTTATAGTCCATCATTAGGGCAGGGCCAAGCGCACCGTACCAACCGGCTGGTTCGTGCGCAATACCAAAATCCTTATCAACCGGATCGTATGGCTCGAAACCGAAAAAATAATCGCCCCAATGTACACCTGCTCCGAAACTAAAATTATCGGTATAAACAAGGTTAAACGTATGATTGTGCCAACCTAAAATAAAATCACCAATATTAGTACTCAAGTTTTTTGAACCAGCTGTAAAATCACCTCCATTTATGGCATCAATAAATATCAACATTAATGTTTCGGGTAAAAAAGCCCATCGGTGACTCACATTATAACCTCCAATATCTGGTGCTATTTTATCAAATTCTAATGTTCTAATTAAAATGCCACTTAGGTCTTTTATAGAGTCTTTTGGTACACCTGAGGTGTGTATAGAAGCATACCGAACACTAAATTTAAACTTGGCTTCATTGTTATAATTATACGAGGATAGCTGTGCAGTTGTAGTTAAACTTGCCATAACTAATACAAAAGCAAGTAGGAGTTTATTAGGTATTTTCATAGGTGTTACGTGGTTTTTTATTAACCCGGATTATGCAATAGGCTTCGTTATGAGGGTTTATTGTATCTAGTTGGTGCCTGCTTAACAACGCTTATAATTGACCAGCTATCAGTCATTTAAGGTTTTTACTAAAAAACTTACTAAACCCTTGCTGGTTAATATTTCACTAATGGATATTTTGGGTTAGTCTCAAGCACGCTATCGCCTCTTAAACATGGCAGGCAGGTACTTCAAGGGTTTCAGATTGAAGTATGATAATGCATCTTCGCTTTGTTCGATTAGACATCTGAAGCCAAATAACGCACCTTAGACTTTTTCAGCAGATTCTTGTTAGCAACTCCTTTATATGTTTTTGGAAGAAATTGTCAAGTTGCTTCTCTACAAAGAAGCTTTTATATTCTTAATAATATCCTTTTGAAGATTACTAATAATCGTTTTTACTTCAGCTATATAGGCATCAGAATCTGCAACAATTTCGTACTTTCCCGAATCTATTTTGCGTATATCTTTGGCCCATTTCCCAGTACCCCAAATTTCTTTCTTAAAGTAAATTTCTGCACCACCTTTTGGATTCATTAACCCAATACTTGTTTTAATGGAAATTACAGGTTGTGTGCTTATTTTAACATTTTTATAGCCATGACCTCCGTCAAAGGAAGCAAAAGATATAAAATGGTTCATAGACAATAAATTATAACCTTCTTTATCAGCTAAGTACTGGTAAAAATTACCATATATTGCTTTGCTAGTTAAAAACACATTTTTGTTTCTTGGAGGATAAGAAATATCAGTTAGCACAGCCCCAGCCCCAGCAGTATATCCGAATATGGAGTTCCTATCTATTGATTTTTTTCCCTTATAAGTTGGGTTGTCTCCTGTATTATAAATGTAAATTTTACTACTTCCTTTGGCCAACTGCTTTTTAGCATAGGCTGTTGCTAATACATCTTCACCGTCTGTCATAGTAAGCCCAGCTCCAGCAAGGCCATCCATTAATTCTTTGTACAAATCATCTACCATTTGTTGGTAGTCATCTTGGTTTATACCAATTATTGTTGCCCTAGAGTAAACTGTTTTAGGGCTACCAGATTGCAATGAAGAGGATGACTGTGATCCTTTCATCAAGGTAGCTTGTCCTATAGTATAGCCAATTATAAAGGTTTTATTATTATGTAAAGCCTTGGATGTTTTTCCTCCTATTTTATAGGTTGCCTTGTATTCGTCTGAAAAATCAACTTTACTCCAGTCTTTTTGGGCATAAGATTGAAAGGATAAAATTAAGATTGCTGTTAAAATTGTAAATTGTTTCATAATTGATGAGGTTTTTGTTTAATTCTATTTAATAGCTAACATCGGTAAAAGTTCCACTTTCGGTTCGATCAGACGAAGTAGCAGCACTCTGGTTATAATACTCTCCTGAAAAGGAAAAGTGCCCACTTATTTTTCGAGCATCTCTATCAAATTTCGTAAAAGTAATTTCTACACTTCCACTTAATCCATCCCCTCCATAACTAGCCTCTAGTGGAGTATAAGTAGTTCCTTCTTGTATGGTCTTGCCAGTTAGGGTAACGCCTAACACCCTAAATACGCCTGAGAAGTCAAGTCGCATATTAAGAATTTCGTATTCGGTAGGATCCAAGTCGGTTGATACCACATGCCTTTCAACTCTCATTTTACCACATATATTTTCACCGTTAACCGTAATCGGAGCATTATCGTCACAGGCAAATGGTTCTTCACTATTGCAAGAAGGAAGTAGAGTAAGAGTGCCGATAGTTATGCAAAGCATTGCAAAATTCTTCATTAGAACTAAATTTGATTCTTTACAAAATTGAATTATTGCCTATTGCTGGACAATACGCAACTCTGCGTATTTGTTTACAGTAAGCCAATGCCGAACTTTGTTTTATAAATGATAACCAATGATTAAAATAGCCATTGCTGAAGATTTGCCACAATTAGCCGATGCTCTAAAAGAAAAAGTGGAGTTAGGGAAGGAGTTTAAGGTAAAATCTGTTTCTTCAAACGGGAAAGAATTAATTGGGGCTCTCACCAACGACCATAATATTGATGTAGTTCTTATGGATATAAACATGCCAACTATGGATGGCATAGAAGCTACAGAGCAGATTACTAATCGTTGGCCACAAATAAAAATAATAATGAGCACGGTGTTTTCTGACGAGCATTATTTATTCGACTCCATTATGGCGGGAGCCACAGGCTACTTAATGAAAGATGAACCACCCGCAAAAATTCATAAGTCAATTTACGAAGCATTGGAAGGTGGTGCACCAATGAGTAAAGAAATTGCTCGAAAATCGTTAAATCTAATAAAGAGAGGTAAGCCAAGGAAAGAGGAGAACCTAGCTGAAGAATACAACCTAACCGTACGCGAAATAGAAATACTAGAACATTTAAGTAAAGGCAATAGCTATGAAAAAATTGCAGATAATCTGTATATTAGCTACGGAACTGTACGAAAGCATGTAGAAAACTGTTATAGAAAATTGCGTGTGCACAGCAAACTAGAAGCAATAAACAAGATTAAATGACTCCTCTTTTTTAATATGCGAATCCAATTATTAGTACTCTTTATTTTCGCATCTATTTTTCAAGGATATGCTCAAACCAAATTAGATAGCTTACTAATTGATGTTTCCGATGACTCAGTAAAGGTGCAAAACCTTCTAGGATACGCTTGGCAATATAAATACAGTGAGCCTGAGAATGCTTTTAAAGCTGTTAATGAAGCTTTATCTACTGCTCAAAAATCTAACAATCCTATATTAATTGGTAACGCCTTTTATTATAAAGGCATGATGTTCTACTTAACTACAAAGTTAGACAGCGCAGAATATTTTTCTGATAGAGCTATTGAATACTACTTGCAGATAAATAATGACTACGGAGTTGCAAGTATCTACAACCTAAAAGGTCTTATTTACGAGAAATTATCAAATTATGAAGGAGCTATTGAACAGTACTTAAAATCAGTTGAGTTTGCTAAACAAACTGATAACCTCTATAGCCAATCTAATCCTTTGCACAATATTGGGCTCATTTACGAAAAAATGGATGAGTATGAAAAAGGATTGATGTATTACGAAAAAGCTTTAAAAATAAGAGAACAAATAGGAGATAGCTCTTTTATTGCTACTTCTTATATGAGTATTTCTTCAATTAATCAATATTTGAAAAATGATAGTTTGGCAATAGCCTTTAGTAAGAAGGCCATTGATATGTATATTAGGTTAAACGATATATATAATTTAATGATTGCCTATAATAATTTAGGACAGTTTTATGTACTTAGAGACGATCTCCTGCAAGCAGGTATTTTCTTCGAAAAATCTATAAATTTAGCTTCTCCAGAAACATATCCTGAGAACTATATACTTTCTAGTGCCAATAGGATTATGTTAAAAAACAAACAGCATAAATACAAAGAGGCTATTCAAATAGGTGAAAGTTCAATTAAGATAGCTATCCATAATAAATTAATGTGGAACGAAAAGGAAATCTTAAATGAACTTGCAAATAGTTATTATGCGCTAAAAATGCTTGATAAAACCTATGATACACAACAACGCCTTTTGTTTTTATCTGATAGCTTAATCAATGAGAAAAACTTGACACATATAGCTGATTTGGAAACCAGTTTTCGTGTAAAAGAAAAGGAAGCAGAGCTTGCCAATAAAGAATTAGTAATTATAAAAAAGGATATTGAGTTAAAAGAAAAATCTATTGCAATTAAGTTACAGATCATCTTAATTATAGTATTAATTATAGTTTTTGTACTTCTTGTATGGTGGTATCGTGTTAGAAAAAAACAGCAAAAGATAAAAGCACAGATTGCTATTAACCAAGAACGCAACCGCATTGCGATGGACTTGCATGACCATGTAGGGGCAGAGCTCACTTTGGTGAACTCAAAATTAGATACACGTATATTTAAAACTGAACGTTTATCCGAAAAAGAGGACTTGGAGAATATTTCTGATCAAATTAGGAATGTGAGCAAAACGCTTAGAGAAACAGTATGGTCAATACAGGAAGAAGCAATTACAATTGCGCAATTACTTGAAAGGATTCAAGGGTTCGCAGATAAGCAGTTGGAAGAAAGTGGTATTGCATATAGCTCAACTACCAATGATAATGGATTTGAACTTACACCTCAAATAGCTTTAACACTTTATAGAATTTGCCAAGAGGGCATTACAAATTCATTAAAATATGCAAATTGCTCTTCTATTAAAGTAAGCATTGCTAAAAGTAACAAGATACTTGACATGAATCTTGCTGATAATGGAGATGGGTTTGATGTAGAAAAAGTGAGTTCAGGCTATGGTTTAATCAATATAAAGCAACGCACAGAAAAAATAGGAGGTGAGTTTAAGCTCTTGAGTATAGTTGGTAATGGAACTATTGTAAGCATTAAAATTCCAGTTTAGTTAAGAGCTAATCTTTATTTACTAGGTCTTCATACCTATTTTAAAGACAATAAAGCAAAATCCGACAAAGATCATTCGGAGGACTGACTTATATCAGTATAATATTTTGAAAAACCTTGCACCTTTGAAATGCCTAATAACATTTCATAGTATAGCGGTTGTTATATCTTAGGGTCGGACGAACGAGTTTGGCCCTATTTTTTTGTTTTATTTTAAGTATTTTAGGATAGATATTCGGATGGAGCTTTGCCAAATCTATTTTTGAAGAGCTTTGAGAAGTGCGTTTTATTATCGAAACCAACAGCATAAACAACCTCAGAAATTGTTCTATATGTTCTAAGTTCAAACAGTTTTAGTGCTCTTTGAAGTTTTATTTCTCGAATAAACTGGCCAGGAGTTAAGCCAGTTACCTTTTTCAAGGTTCGATGTAAAGTGCTTTCACTCATAGAGGCATAGTCAGCCAATTCTTTAACAGAGAATGAATTATCATCAATATGCTCGTTTACTTTTTCAGTAAGTTTTTGAATTAGCTGTTCATCGTAAGACAAATTAGCTTCCTCATCCATCATAGATTTACTTTCCTCTATTGCTAATTTTCTTTCCTTATAATTTACGAGCAAGTTATTCGCTCTTGTTTTTAACTCCTCCAAATTAAACGGCTTAACCACATAATCGTCAATACCTATCCGTAAAGCTTCTAGCTTAGCTTCTTCATCTGCACGAGCGGTTAACGTTATAAATGGAATAACCTTGAATTTACTGCTTTCCTTAATTTTATTAGCAAAAGCCAATCCATCCATTCGTGGCATCATTACATCAGAAATAATTAAATCCGGAGTGTAATTCTTTAATTTTTCTAATGCATCTACACCATCAACCGCTTGCACAATATGATACCCATCCTTTAGGCTATTACTAATGTATTCCTGCATATCAGGGTTATCTTCAACTAGAAGGAGGTTAGGTTTTTCTGAACTTCTAATACCAAATGAAGTGCTTATCGTTGAGTTATCATCTGTTAATACCTCTTGTTCTTCCTCTATAATTTCTTCGCATTGCAATGACATAGGCAGTTCCAATATAAATTCACTCCCTTTTCCTAAAACACTGTTGGCTGTAATATTGCCCCCATGAAGTTTAGCAAATTCCATAGAAAGCGCGAGCCCTATGCCTGAGCCACCTTGATGTAAACTTCCTTTATTCTTGGCTTGATAAAATCGATTAAAAATGTTGGGCAAATCGTCTGGTGAAATCCCATCACCTGTATCTTTAATAATCACAGCTATGAACCTTTTAGGCTCATCATAATTAACAGAAATTGTAACCAACCCTTTATTATGAGTAAAGTTTAATGCATTGGATATGAGGTTAATTAGTATGTTTTTAATTTTTTCTTCATCGGCTAATATGTAAATATCATTTTCTATTGACGTTGTTAATTCAATATGTTTATAAGTAGCATACGAGCTAAAAAAAGCGGTTGACTGCCGAACTAAAGCTGAAAGATTTATAGGCTTTCTATCTAAAGATAATTGCCCAACCTCCATTTTAGATATGTCGAGAATTTGATTTACTAATTTCAAAAGTTGTTGCGCATTTTTATGAGCGATTTCAAGCTCTTTGGCTTCATTAGTAGATAATTGATTAGGACTAGACAGTACGTTTTTTAAAGGGCCGAGGATGAGCGTTAAAGGTGTACGAAGTTCGTGTGCAATATTTGTAAACCAGCGAGATTGTGTGGCATTTAATTCTTCAATTTTTAATGCGGCTTGTTTTCGGATAGTATAGGCTCTGTAAGCTATAAAGGCTAATATTGTTACTAATAAGAGAATGATTACTACAGTAACCGTAATGGTGTATTGTTTTTGAATAGCTTGCTTGTCTAATTCAGCTTGTTGCTTAAGTAACAGGTTTTCTTGCTCTTTTTTTTCAATATCATATGTACTCTGTATGCTTGAAATTTGTTCTTCTTTATCTATGTTAAACATTTCTTTAGAAGCGATGTACATTTTGTGCTTATAGAACAAGGCTTGTTTGTAATTTCCTAGCTTTTCATAAATTTTGGATAGGTTGTCATACGCATTATGCTTATCATAGGGGTTTCCCATTGCAAGACTAATCTCAAGATTTTTCTTTGCGTAAATAAGTGCTTTCTTATAATCGTTTTTGTTTATATAAATCGAGCATATTTGATTATACGACAAGGATAAGTAATTTTTGAAATTGTTTTTCTCAAAAAAATCAGTGGCTCTTAATGAATAGTCTAAGGCTTTGTCGTAATTACCTAGAGAAGATTCTACATAAGCCAAATTACCAAAGGCAAGAGCACTGCCTTTGGCATAACCATCTTGCTCAAAATAGGTACTGGCTTGCAGTAGATAAGGAGAAGCCTTTCTGAAGTATTCTGTAAAAGCAACTGAATCGCCCTTATCTAATTTATCCCACGCATTATCCATATATACGCTTGCTCGTCCATTGGCTGTATTACCTTTTAATCGATAGTCATCAATATTTTCTGCCAATGCAGTTGCTAAATCACTGTACTCTTTTGCTTTTTCGAAGTTTCTTGAAGTCGTATACACCTGAAGAATCTTATTATAGAGTTTGCACTCCATTAAACGGTCGTTTGTGTTTTTATAATAGTCCAACGACTTTAAGTAATAATAGAGGGAAGAATCGAGCTTTCCCATGTCAAAATAGGCAATACCCAAAATATCGTGCGACATAGCAACCCCGCTAGGATACTCTAATTTAGTAGAAAGCTGTAAAGCTTCATTAATTGTTTCCATCGCCTTTTCTGTATCAGAATAGGTGTACTCCACCGATATTTTTCCTAGTAGGTTTATGTAATTCGTATCTTTTTCTGATTGATTACTCTCAACTATTAAACTATCTAAATAAGAGGAAGGTTGAGCAAATAGAGGCAAGGTAATTCCTAAAAAGAAGTAAATGAAGGTTATAATAAATCGATACTTATACATGTGTGAGGGATAACGAAGTAGTGTATTTGTTTTAACAAGAGCCTAAGAATACAACTCTTAGAGGTAATTATAAACCCAATGTTACTGCTTTTTTACTTTTAGCTCAAACAACAAAGTTGTAATTTCTAAATGACAGTTTTGAAACCCTTTATGACAGAAACCGACCATTTATAATCGATCCATTGAGGCTATAATTGCTATTGAATTGAGGTAATTCACATATTTTCAAGGATTAATTATTATTATAATACCAATTTTTATTTACTTAAACCGCTATCATGAAAACCATTCTATCATTATTTATTTGCTTGTTTTCTTTTTCCTCATTAATTGCACAGCCTGGAATCTCCGTTCAAGGTATTGCACGTGATGCACAAAAGGCAGCCTTAGTTGATGCCACCTTACTCTTTACGTTTGAAATACTTGAAGATGGAGGGGGAACCTCCTATTATAAAGAAAACATTACTATAAAAACAGATCCTTATGGTGTGTTCTCACATATTATTGGAACAGGTAATATTTTGGCTGGTAGTGGCGATTTTATTGATATCCCGTTTAGGCAATCACAGATGAAACTTATAATCACAGTGGATTATAACGGAGCTCCTGTTGAGGTTTCTAATGGCCCCTTGCAGTATGCTCCCTATGCCATTAGTGCTGAAAATGGTGTGCCTACAGGTACAATAGTGGCTTTTGCAGGTACAGAAATTAATATTCCCAAAGGCTGGGTTCTTTGCGATGGTAGAGCACTAGCTGGCATTACGGGCTCCAATAATTTAGTAGCCCTTATTGGGGCTAATGCACCTAACTTACAAGGGATGTTTTT
>Ga0256834_1001764_pt1 | contig 14289 bp, 9 predicted proteins | sample 4281140metaG_FD_190536 | JGI IMG/M metagenome (GOLD analysis project Ga0256834, IMG submission 190536) | Hydrothermal vent microbial communities from East Pacific Rise, Pacific Ocean - 4281-140 | ecosystem: Environmental > Aquatic > Marine > Hydrothermal vents | place: Pacific Ocean: East Pacific...
ATATGAAAGCCCCACTTCACATAAAAATTTAAGTTTTGAATGGACTTCTTTTATTATTGGTTCTGCTATCTTTTTCCTTTCGTCAGAAAATCTTAGGTTTTCAACAAAAAGAAGTACCTCTTTAGCAGTTAAATTACAGAGTTCTGCTAGATTTAAGCCATTTATTTTAAAATATAAAGCCTCTTTCTTTAATCTAGTCCCTTTACATATAGGACATATTTCATCATCTACTACGCCTATACCATTACAATTACTACATGCTCCTGCCTTTGTATTAAAGGAAAACAAAAGTGGATCTGGTTCAGGTAGATATATATTACAGTTATTACAATATATCTTTTGGCTTATTAATCTCTCTTTTTTATCTGTAATTATGATAGCTTCACCATCTCCTTCTTCTAATGCCTTATTTATGACATTTTTTAGTTGTCTTAAATCAGTATTATTTAAGTCAATAGTTGATATTAATACCTCTATATTATGTTCTTTATAGCGAGATAATTGTGGAGGCTGATCTAAGGAAAATATTGTTTTGTCTACACGAACTCTCTTATATCCAGCCTTTTTAAGTGTTAAAAATAGTTGTTTGTAAGAGCCTTTTCTACGTCTTATCTTTGGTGCAAATATAGAGATAGTTTTACTTTTAAATTCCTCAGTTATATATTTTAAGATATCTTCTATGTTACTTATATTTAATATCTTTCCACATTTGGGACAGTAAGGAGTTGATAGTTTTGCATAAAGTAGTCTTAAGTAATGAAGAACCTCTGTTAAGGTCCCTACAGTAGACCTATTGCTGGCTATACTTGTTTTTTGGGCAATTGCTACTGTTGGGGGAATGCCAGATATGGCATCTATATCTGGCTTTTCATAGAGTTTAATAAATTGACGCACATAAGCTGGTAAGCACTCAATATAACGACGTTGTCCTTCTGCAAATACTATATCAAAAGCCAAAGTTGATTTGCCAGAACCTGATATCCCAGTGATAATAGTTAGCTGTTCTCTAGGTATCCTAATATCTATGTTTTTAAGGTTATGGTGTCTAGCACCAACAATAGTTATATGTTTATTATCCTTAAGATTTTCAAAATTATCTTTTAAGGAGGTAATATCTTGTTTAGCTATTGCTTGTGTGATAGAGTCTTTTATATAATTATCTTTTTTAAGATATCTTTTTAATGCCTTAGCAGTATAAGATGTTTTACAATTTAAAAACTCATTTATACTGCCACAATAAATGAGTTCTCCGCCTCTTTTACCCCCTTTTGGGCCTAAATCAATAATCCAATCAGAAGATAATATTATTTCTTGATGATGTTCTATAATGATAACTGTATTACCAGAATTGATTAGTTTCCTAAGGGTTTTAATTAAGTATTCTATATCTTTTAAGTGTAATCCTATGCTTGGTTCATCTAATAGAAATAAATTATTTTGTTTCTTTTTAATAGAGAGTTGTTTTGCTATCTTAAGTCTTTGGGCTTCTCCAGATGATAATGTATTTAGAGGTTGTCCTAGCCTTAGGTATCCAAGTCCTACTTCTATAGCGGCATTTATGTATGGCAGTATCTTTTCATCTTCTTTTAATAATATTTTTAATTCATTAAATGTTAGATTTAAAAACTCATAAATATTTAATCCCTTATATTTTATATTAAGAATCTCTGGTTTAAACCTTTTCCCTTTACATATAGGGCATGGTATATAGATATCTGATAAAAACTGCATCTCTACATGTTCAAATCCTAGTCCTTTACAATGAGGGCATTGTCCAATACTTGAATTAAATGAAAAACAAGACTCAGTTAATCCTAGCTCTTTAGCCTTTTTAGTTTTAGAAAATAATTTTCTTATATATCCATATAGTTTTAGATAAGTAGCAGGATTTGCTCTAGGACTTTTACCTATAGGACTTTGATCAATAAGTATAATATTATCTATAAACTCATGTCCTATTATATTGTCAAATTCCCCTGGAGGATCTATAGGTTGCCCTTTTAGACGTTTTAGACCTCTATACAAAATAAGCTCTAATAGGGTAGATTTACCAGAGCCAGATATACCTGTTATGACACTTTGTTTGCCAATAGGAAACCTTACATCTATATCTTTAAGATTATTTTCCCTTGCTCCTTTTATTATTAAAAAGTCTTTTGAGGATATATCTTTTAAATTGTTGTTTATACCTATATCTTTTCTAGTCTGTCTTAAGGCATTAGAAGTAGGGGTATTTGCATATATAAACTTGGATGGCTCTCCCTCATATAGGAGTCTTCCGCCTAGCTCTCCTGCACCAGGTCCAAGATCAATTATATGGTCAGAGGATAATATGATATCTGGATCATGTTCTACAACTACAACAGTATTTCCTTGTTGGCTAAGACTTTTAAGAAATCCTATTATCTTATTGGTATCTATTGGATGAAGCCCTTTACTTGGTTCATCAATAACATACAAGGTCTCAACCAATTGAGATGCAAGGGCTCTAGTAAGCATTACTCTTGCAACTTCTCCACCAGAAAGTGTCCTACTTTGTCTATCAAGACTAAGGTATTCAAGCCCTACATCTATAAGATATGAGAGTCTATTTTCTATTTCAGTAATTATTGTTAGATTTGCTTTATCTACCAAGGAAGACTCGAGTTGTTTTATGAACTTAAAGGCATCTTTTATCTCAAGTGTATAAAATTCAGGAAGGCTTAGCCCTGCCAATTTAAAACACAGCGTTTCTTTTGAAAAACGTGTCCCATTACAAAGTGGACATTTTATATATGCCCTGTATCTTGATAAAAATATTCTTACATGTGTCTTATAACTTTTTGATTCAAGCCAATTAAAAAAACCCTTTATACCGTACCAGTCTTGATCTCCATATATAATATTGTTCCTGATTGTTTCAGGAAGTTTTATCCAAGGGCAATCTAGATCAACTTTATTCTTTGTTAAATAGGAGAAGAGATCTTCTCTTACATCCTTTAAAGAGGGCATCTCTAATATGGAAATTGCTCCTTGAGATATAGACTTATTTTTATCTGGTATAACTAGATCCCAATCTATATCAATTATTCTACCAAAGCCCCTACAGCTTGGACATGCTCCAACAGGACTATTAAATGAGAATAGATTTAGATTTTTTTTAGGAGGGCTAAAGCCACATATAGGGCATATCTCTTGATTATTAAATGTAATTTTTTCTTTGTTTTTGATTAGATGGAATGTAGTTGCCCCTGAGATAGAAAACCCTTGTTCTATAGCCTCTATTAGTCTTTGATATGTTTTAGAGCCAATCTTTAACCTATCAAGTACTATATCCAACTCATTTGGTATATTGTTAAGCTCTGTTATATCATATATTTTATCATTTATATATGCCCGAAAGTATCCAGCAATTATGAGCCCCTTTTTTAGCATTTCAGGATCACTTTTGGTCTTTATCTGGCATGTGATAATAGTAGGTTCTTCAGAAAAACGAGAAATGAGATAATTAGCTGCCTCAATAGGAGTTTTTTTAAGAATTTCTATATTACAGTTGGGACACCAAGCAGTAGATGCTCTATAAAACAACATCTTCATAAAATGAGTAAGTTCTGTTAATGTACCAACGGTTGAACGAGAGCTTTTTACAGGATTTTTTTGTTCTATAGAGATTGCAGGGGGGATACAAGATATCTCCTTAGCATTTGCTTTAGGCAACCTTTCTAGAAACTGCCTTACATAAGCAGAGAATGTCTCTACATATCTTCTTTGTCCTTCACTGTATAATATATCAAAGGCTAGAGAACTTTTACCTGCGCCTGAAACCCCAGTTATACATATAAATTTATAAAGAGGTAGGGTTAAATCAAAAGATTTTAGATTATGTTCTTTTGCTCCTTTTATTTTTATAAATTTTTTCATAAAGCCAATTTTAATAGTATTTAAGCATTCTTTCTATAAGTAGATAGCTCTAAAGTTATTTAAATTCCCACCTAATATTATTTATTTTCTAAATAGTTCCGATAGAAAAATGTAAATAAAGTAATCTGTTTTTTAAAAGAGAAGGGGATATGGGCAAAATAGATCCAGGCTTTGAGGAAACAAGGCAACAAATTCTAAAGGCATGTGAAGAAGCGCACGAAAAAGAGCAAGAAAAGATATTAGAAGATTCCGGGGAAAATAATGCACAGTTAGTTTTATGCTTTTCTTTAGCAGGGCAAATCTATGGGATAGAGATAGAAGAGGTAAGAGAGATAGCAAAAAATGTAGAGATTTATCCTGTACCAGGCACAAAAGAGTTTGTTCTAGGAGTTATAAACATAAGGGGAGAAATTTGTGTGGTTATTGATCCATTAATTAGATTGGGGAGAGGAAGAATAGATATAGATAAAGATAAACTTATTTTTGAGATAATAATTTTTAAAAATCTAGGAGATCCCTTAGGAATAGTAGTGGATGAGGTCTGTGATTTAGTAGAAACTCGGGTGTCTTTAGATGATTCTAATCTATCCAGCATCATTAAAGGGAAAGCCAAAATTATAGATAGCAAAAACGAGGAGAAAGTAATTGGGATTTTAGACCCTGAAAAATTGTTTTTTGACTAAAAACAACGAGAAATTTTCAGATTATGGGTTTTGATACCTCAAAATTTGTAGAATCATTTTTAAGTGTAGGAAAAGAACGGCTTTTAAAATTAGAGAAAGCCGTATTAGAGAATGAAAGTCTCTCTAAAGAAGATTTTGAAGAGTTAATGCGAGAGGCTCATACTCTTAAAGGTGAAGCACGTATGGTGGGGTTTAAAGAAATTAGTGATATGGCCCACCATCTTGAAGATTTCTTTTTAGAGTTAAAACAAGGTGTAGGAGACAAAAATCAAATAATAGACAAAATACTAGACTATATTCAGCAAATAAGAGAAAAATTTAAAGATGTAGAGGGAGAAAAACATAAAAAAAGTCAACAAAGACAAGAAGGTAAGAAAGTTAAACACTTAAAGAAAGAAAAAAAAGATAAACTTCTTAGGGTAAGGAGTGAACATTTTAAAAGAATTACAGATCTTGCTATAGAAACAGTATGTGCATTTAAACAAATTGAACAAACAGCTTCTTTTTTTAGAAAACTTTGTTCAAAGTTATCAGAAATCAGAATTGAATGGGATCAAACTTATCTTCATTTAACTAAAGAATTCTCTAGTTCTTTATTAAGCTTAGAAGGACTAAATAATAATTTACACCAATTTTGTGATTTAATAACAAGCCTTAGAACTAAATATGAGAATGCTTTATCACTTGCTTCTCCTACTGTTGGAGGACTTTTAGTAGAGTGTTTAGCCGCTCGAATGAGACCTCTTTCTAGAATCTTTGATGTATATCCAGCAGAAGTACGTCGGATTGCCTCAAGACTTGGGAAAAAGGTTAACTTACATATTAGTGGTGGTGATATTGAGTTAGATAGAGATATTGTAGAAGCAATAAATGAACCCCTTATCCATCTTGTTAGAAATGCAATAGATCATGGAATAGAACCTAGCAACCAGAGAGAAATAAAAGGAAAACCTCCTATAGGTAATCTATGGATTAGAGCTAAAAGACAAGGCCAAAAAGTAATTATAGAGGTAGAGGATGATGGTAGAGGTATTGATATAGAAAAAGTCAGAAACAAGGCCTTAAAAAAAGGAATAATGTTGGAAGAACTCATTGTTGAGGAGGATGGACATCTTTCTGAATCGTTAAAAAAACTTCTTTTTTCCTCAGGTTTTTCCACAAAGAATGAGGTAACAGATATTTCTGGCCGTGGTGTTGGAATGGATACCGTTAAGAAGGCCATATATAAGTTAAATGGTGTTATAGATATATTTTCATATAAAGATAAAGGCACAAAGGTTGTATTAGAACTTCCTTTAACTTTGGCTTTAATGCAGGTGTTAATAATAAAGATTAGTAATAGAATATTTTCTATCCCAACTCATTGGGTAAAAGACATAGTTTTTTTTGATAAGTCTAAGATATTAAAACATGAGGGATTACCAAGAATTTTAGTTAATGATGAGTCTATATATCTATTTGATCTAGCAAAAGTTTTAAAGCTTAATTCATCTAATAAGAATAATAAAGACAAGGCTTTTGTTATAGTATTAGGACATGAAAGATTAAAGAAGGCTTTTTTAATAGATGAATTAATTACTCAGACAGAGGTTATCCTAAAACCTATCCCGTCATATTTAACATCTGAATTCGTAGTAGGTACCAATATATTTGAAGATGGTAAAATTAGTTTAGTATTAAATATCTCTAATTTATTACGTATAGATAATAACTTGACAATAGATACTATTAAAAAAACAGATAATAAACTAAAGAAACGCTCTAATCCAAAGATATTAGTAGTAGATGATGCTGTTATTACAAGAAGTTTATTAAAGAATATACTAATATCTGCAGGATATGAGGTAGGTAGTGCAACTAATGGTATGGAAGCTTTAGAACTACTAGGTAAAGAACATTTTGATATGGTTATTACAGATTTAGAGATGCCTATAATGGATGGTTATGAACTAACTAGGAAAATACGTGAAAATGAAAGAATAAGAACACTTCCGATTATTATTTTAAGTTCTCATGATACTCAGGATGAAATAAAGAAAGGTTTTGCTGTAGGCGCTGATGAATATTTACAAAAAGGTAATTTTACTCAACAGACTTTAATAAAAGTTATAGAAGAGCTTTTATATCATGGAAGTAACAGTAATGCTATTTAATTATCTAACTTATAATTTAGTAGCGTTATCTAGTGAAGTAGATAGTGCATACTATAATAATTTAACAAGTAAATACTTATTAAAGGTAAAAACTAGCAATAATAAAAAAAACAATATATTACAGATTAATAATATACCAGAATTAATAAATATAAATATAAAAAATATATATAAAGCTCCTAAATATATAGGGCAAAAGAATATATATAAAGATAAACAGATAAATCAAAATAGTATATGGGGATTTATAAAAATCAAAAATAGATTACTTCCATTGATAAGATTGGAATCTCTAATATAATATTAGAGTAATATTGGAGGGATATCGTGAAAAAAACAAGTATAAAAAGTAAAATATTTAAAGTATTTGCTTTGTTAGTAATAATAAATGTAATTTCAGTATTAGGTGGTATATTAATATCACACTGGATGGAGGGACAATATAGATTATTATCTGATTTTACAACTGAATTAAATAGATGTCTTATGTTAAAAGAGAAGATAGCCTATTTAAGGGGCGAATTCATTTTAGCAAGTACAAATATGGAACCTGTAATAAAGATTAAAAAAGTATGTAACACTTTGGGGAAAACTGCTAAAATTGAAACAGAAGAAATATTTGATAAAAGTATCAGTTGTAGACAATGCCATTCACAAAAAGAAATCAGTCAATTGAAAAAATTATCATTAGATAGTTTAAATAAGTTTCTAAAAATTGGCAATGATATATGTAATTTATCTATAAAACATAAAAATAATAACAAATTAGTTAAAGATAATTTAAATAAAATATATAGAGAATTACAAGATATCATAAGTCATGGTATAACTGAGAGTAACAATTTCGTAAAAATAGCTAAAAAAAGGGTAATAAATGTATATAAAATAATTGGATTATTTTTATCTATATTAGTATTTATTGGTTTTGTAGTAGCTATATTTGGTGGTGTATCTTATCAAAATAAAGTGATTTTGCCCTTAAAAGATATGTCAAAGAAGTTTGGTACTATTGCTCTAAATGTTATGCAGGTAGCTAAGGATCAAAGTTTAAGTGCATCTAGACAAGCAGACTCTGTTATTGAAGTAGGGGCATCCGCCGAAGAATTAAATAGAGCAGCAGAGGCACTAAGTAAACAAGCTGCTGTTATAGTTGAAGTTGCAAATAAAGCTATGAAAAGTGCTATTGAAGTAACAGATAGAATGAGATCAACAACGGAGTTTATGCATACTGTAAAATCCTATGCTGATGAATCATCTAATAATATTATGTCTCTTAATCAAACAATAGATGAAATTGGGAAAGTACTTACATTTATAGAAGATATTGCTAGTCAAACAAAATTATTAGCTTTTAATGCTGCTATAGAAGCGGTAAGTGCAGGAGAAGCTGGTAAAAGATTCTCTATAGTAGCTAAACATATAAAAGATTTAGCTGAAAATACAAGCTCATCTACGGATGAGATTAGAACTTTAATAGATGATATCAAAAATCATACTCATACTGCTGTATTAACCGCTGAAAATGTTCAAAAGACTGTCAATGAAGCGGTATCTCAAGTAAGTAAAGCTGGAATGGCCATGGAACAAATAAAAGAAATAATACATGAGAATCATGATGTAGCACAAAAGATAAACATAGCTACTTCTCAACAAGGTAAAGCGACTGAGCAGATTACAGAAGCTATGGAGTCATTATCACTATCTGCTAAGAAATTAGAAGAAGGTGCCAAACAAACTGTAGCTGCTATGAAAGAATTAGAGACAGCTGTTTTATCGTTGAAAGATCTTATAGGTGAACAATAAACAACAAATAAAGTTATAAAATAATGTAATAAGATAGACAATAGACAAATGACTAGTAATATCCTTTTAATAGATACAGGTAATTTCTATCAAAATTGGTTAAAGAAAAATATTACTGAATTAGAATTAAAAATAACATCTATAAATACAACTAATATTATTTTAAAGCTATATAAAAATATAGCTCCAGATATTGTAATTATAGCACCAACTATTAGCATAACCAACGCTTTTGATATATCAAGACAATTACTGACATATGATCCATCAGTTTCTATAATTATTTTATCTAAAGATTATAATCCTGAATATGTATTTGAAGCTTTGGGTATAGGTGTATTTGACGTTCTAAGATATTCTGATCAGGATCATGATTTAATAACTAAAATAAAAAGGAAAATTATACTATGTACTCAATTAAAACAGAATAAAAATGCAAGTTATAAACAATCTGATTTTATGGATAAGATATTTGCTTTTTCTTTTAATACTATTGATATAATTGTAATTGGAGCTTCAACTGGAGGGCCTAAGGTAATTCAACAGATACTTTCTCCTTTACCGCTAGATTTTTCTATTCCTATTGTAGTTATACAACATATGCCATCTTATTGGGGTAAGTTTTTACTGAGTTGGTTAAAAAACAAAGTATTATTACCTGTCAGTTTAACTATTACAGGAACTAGACCTCAATATGGAATATATATAGCTGATCCTTCATGTTGTTGGATTATTGATAATAAAGGCCTATTTAAAGCAATTTCTGATAAGAATGCAAGATATGGGGTACCTTCTATAGATGAATTTTTTGTTTCTATAGCGGATTTCTATTCTAATAGAGCAATGGGAATACTTTTGACAGGTATGGGAGATGATGGAGCAATAGGCTTAAAAAAGATGAAAGAAAAAGGTGCTATTACTATTGTACAAGACAAAGATAGCTGCACAGTATATGGAATGCCGCAAAAGGCATTGTCTCAAGATAGTTCACATCTAATTTTAGATCCTATTTCTATTCGAACTATTTTACTAAATTTAGTGAGGAATAAGTATGAAAGGCAATCTTATACTGTTAGTTGATGATAGTCCTTTAATCGTTGCAATGTTATCTGATCTATTAATTAATGCAGGTTATGAAGTGATTTCGGCATCAGATGGAGTAGAAGCTATTAATAAAGCATATAGTGAAATACCTGATGTTATTTTATTAGATGTAATGATGCCTAAGATGAATGGATATCAAGTATGTAGACTTTTAAAAAATGATGAATATATGAAATATATACCTATTATAATGTTTACAACCAGAGATAAGCCTATAGAAAAGTTTTGGGGATTACATATAGGTGCTGATGAATATGTTAGTAAAGATATAGAAGCAGAAAAGTTATTAGAATTAATATCAAAGTATATAGATAAATTATCTGAATACAAAAGTCTTCTTAAAAAGAAAAACAGGGATATAACACTAACTGATATATTATTGAAGACTAATAATATATTAGATAATAAACTATATGAATTAACTATTATAAATAGAATAACTAATGTAGCATGGAAAACTAAAAATTTTAGAGAAGTTATTATTAATGTATTACATATACTAGAAGAAATTTTTAATTATGAGTTAGGTGCATTTTGTTTATTAGATGAGGGTAAATTAAACATATTTATATCAACAAAAGGGAATCTAGATATTAAAGATATAGATTTAATTGATAGATTTTGTAGAAAACAGATACTATCCGTGGGGGAAATGCTTAAAGAGGATAAAAGTAAGACATATATTCTCAAATCTGGAGATAAAGATATTTCTCTTGATGAAGAAAATTTATTTGCATTTAATTTTAAATCAGGGGATACAGGTATTTATAGATCTTTAGTCTTTTTAGACAGTCAATTATCTAATATTACTGATTCAGAAAGGAATACTTATCAACTTATATTAGAACAAGCATTAGTTGTAATAGAAAATGCTTATTTATATGAAAAGATAAGATTACGTTCTGTTACTGATGAACTTACTAAATTGTATAATAGAAGATATTTCTTTGTAAGAGTTAATGAAGAATGTGAACGTGTAACTAGATATGGAGGCGGATGGTTTTCAATATTGATATTGGATATAGATCATTTTAAACGAGTAAATGATACTTACGGACATCTAGCTGGAGATGAAGTATTAAGAGAGATCGCAAAAATATTAAAAACTAGTGCTAGATCTACAGACGTAGCAGCACGTTTTGGTGGAGAAGAGTTTATTATGTTGTTACCTGAGACAGATTTACAAGGTGGAGCGAAGTTTGCCGAGAGAATTAGAAAAAAAATAGAAGACCATTCATTTCAATATAAGGATAAGATCATACCTGTTACAGTAAGTATTGGTGTAGCTAGTGGTGGTTGCAAAGACAATAAAACTCCAGATGTAATAATAGGACAAGCTGATAAGGCCCTTTATAAGGCTAAGGAAACAGGTAGAAATAGAGTTTGCATATATGATGAAACCACTTAGTATGACTAAAATAGCTGATTTAGTTGCTGAGAAGGCTGGGATTGTTTTCCCGGATAATAAGATTAAACGATTAGAAAGAGCAGTTTATAGACGGATGAATTCTCTTAATCTAGATGATATAGCTATATATTATATAAAATTAGCTTCTGATATAGAAGAATTCAAACGTTTAATTCAATTAGTTACAGTTAGTGAAACAAGATTTTTTAGGCATTCTTTTCAGTTTGACAGTTTAAGATCTTATTTATTACATGATAAGGACATATTAACTTTAGCTAATCAAAATTACTATATTTGGAGTGCTTGTTGTTCTACAGGAGAAGAAGCATATTCTATTGCCATGTTAATACAAGACATAGAGTCAGAGATTGGTTCAACTTGCATTAAAATCATAGCTACAGATATTGATAAGAATTCTTTAGCAAAGGCAAAATCAGGTGTTTATTCTAAAAAGGATTATGATAGTGTTCCAGATAAGTACAAAAAATTTTTTAAAAAGATAAGAAATGATAGATATGAAATAAAAAGAGAGATTCGAAAAAGAATATATTTTGCTTACTTCAACATAGTAGAAGATTCTGAATGTTTATTACCTGTTTCAGAATTTAGAGTTATTTTTTGCCGCAATGTTTTTATTTATTTTAGTAAGAGTGCAATTCAAAAGGTACTATCCAAGATAGTATCTATTCTGGTACCTGGGGGGGTATTATATCCTTCTCCAACAGAATTAGCATTAATAGAACATCCATTGTTAACCTTAAGATCTTCTAGTGACGCCTTTTTTATAAGAGAAGATACTAAGCAAGTTTCTTTAAGACAAAAGAATAAATATAAATGGGAAGAAAAAGAGATATGTAATCTTCGTAATCAAATAGAGTTACTAAAAAGAGCTAAATCTGCAGCTGATCAAGGTGATTATTTATTAGCTTTAAGGCTTTGTAATGAAATAATAAACTCTTCTAACCCAAAAGCTGAAGCATTTTTTATTTATGCCCTTGTTTTGGCCGAAATGGGTAATGAAAAAGATGCATTAAATGCGTTAAAGAATGCTTTAGAAATAGAGCCTAGTTTTTCTATTGCATATTTATGGCAGGGCAATATACTGCTTAAACAAGGAAGAGTAAGGGAAGCTTTAGACTCTTATAATAAGGTATTAGAATGTATAGATTCTAATGGTTTTTTAGGCATATTACCATTAATTATGGATTCAATAACACCTCAAGAAATAAAAAGGATAGCAATTGATTATATTTCTAATTTAACTGGAGGTAACCTTTTTCGAATTATATAGTTATATTTTTGTCTTATTATTTTTTAGCAATAAATTTAAAACTATAACACTTTGATTTTATTAGATATTACTTCTTAACTCTTGTATTTTCTCCCAATATATGATAAAAGTGTTTCAATTTTTAGGGGGGAGTTTTAAGGGGAACAATGGATTATATCCCAAAGATAAGATTTGAAGCAGATAAGAATCTATTATATATGGATGATATTCCAATTTCTCTTCACTGTCATTATTTTAATTGCGGTCTTATTAATGCTATAGAAGCAATAGACTACTTTGATGGTATTGATATATATATTCATGAAGCAGCAAAGTGTTTCTATGAATATTTTAAAAGAATATTAGTTGTAGACGATGAAATATCTTCTATAGAGAAAGCTTTAAAAAGGGCAGAGGATATATATAGATTTATGGGATATGGAAGAATTGATTTATCTAAACTTATAACTGGTGAAGGTATAGCTACCTCTGATTCTTCTTATTTTGTGGTAGGTTGGCTTGCTATATATGGAAAACGAGATAAACCAGTATGCCATTTAACTAGAGGTTTTATAAAAGCGGTTTTAGCTACCATTTTTAAAAAAGATATAAGAGATTTTAATGTAATAGAGATACAATGTATGATATCTAATGCTCAAAATTGTAAGTTTAAAGTTTCTCGTATTTGATTTGAGAGGCAATATGGCCTTTGATCCTAAGAAGGTAATTGAATGGGGAATGAGTTTACCTCTAATGAGTAATGAGAGAGGTATAATGGCTGCATTTGGTATATACGCAGCTATGAATTTCAATGAATTCTTTTTTTCTACAGTATCAAAGATTATGCATATGGCTACCGAGGAAGATGCTGTTGAGGTGGAGAAAAAATTATATAATGCTGTACTGGATTGCGCTTATTATACTTTCCATGGAGCTAGAACTTCTGTAGATTGGCAAGATTATATTGCTCCAATGATAGAGACAAAAGAAGATGAGTTAATGGCTTTAGTAGCATTTACTAATATATTTGGTGTTGGATATATAGAAGTAGTTGAATTAATTCCGGGGCAAAGACTTGTTACAGAGGTAAAAAATGCCTATGATCCTCCGAGGTATATAGAAGAGTTTGGAATACAAAAAAGAGGACGTTGTTACATGTTTTCTGCGTGCACAGCAGCCTGTATGGATCTGGTTTATGGACCTGTTTTCCCTAAAGGGATAGGGACTTTTAAGGCAGAAGAAGTCCTTTGTATAGCTAAAGGTGATCCTGTTTGTAGATTCGTTGCCACTCTTAAATAATATAAAGTTATAAGGGAATATCGGTGGAGAAGAATACTGGGCAAGACTGTAGTTGGTTTAGTGTTGTTGGTGCACAGCAGATATTAAGTTGTCTTCCTGATGCTGTCTTCACAACTGACTATCAACTTCGCATAACCTATTTTAATAAAGAAGCAGAAAATCTTATTGGTATTACACAAAACCAAGCCCTTGGTATGTATTGTAGAGATGTTGTTAAAGGACAGCTTTGCGAATTAGGTTGTCCTATAAAGCACATATTAAAAGATAAGACTAGATTCGAAGCGGAGACTTGGCTTAAATTAGATCATGATAGGATTCCCATTCTTTTAAGTGTAAGTCCACTACAAGATAAAAGTAACAACGTTATTGGCTTTTTCTTTGTGATTAAAGATATTTCAGATTTTAAAAATATGTTGATTGAAATAGAACAATCTAAACGTAAATTAACAGAACGCAATAAGAGAATTGTTGCAGCATTAAAGGAGTTACGTCGTACCCATAGACAACTTCTTCAAGCTCAAAAGATGGAAAGTATAGGGGTGTTAGCTAGCGGAGTTGCTCATGATTTTAATAATCTTCTAAGTGGCATATTAGGTTATACAGCATTAATACTTAGACAAGTACCTAAGGATAGTTCTGTATATAACTTTGCTAAGATTATTGAAACCT
>Ga0256834_1001765_pt1 | contig 14283 bp, 8 predicted proteins | sample 4281140metaG_FD_190536 | JGI IMG/M metagenome (GOLD analysis project Ga0256834, IMG submission 190536) | Hydrothermal vent microbial communities from East Pacific Rise, Pacific Ocean - 4281-140 | ecosystem: Environmental > Aquatic > Marine > Hydrothermal vents | place: Pacific Ocean: East Pacific...
ACTACTTTTCCTAAATAAAAACAATCTTTTTTCTGCATTTAATAAATGATCTTCACCTAATACAAAGGTATTATAAAATAAAAAGCCACGCGTATAGCGTGGCTTTAAATATATAAAAATATTTTTATTCTTCTTCGTTTGATGTTTCTACATCAGAAGCTCCTTCTTCAGTTTCTGCAACAGTTTCTTCAGCCACTTCTTCTACTGGCATAGCTTTAGCTTTTCTTGCTTCATTAGCCTCTTTTTCAGCTTCTAAAGCTTTTGCCTTAACGTCTGATTTTGCTTTTGCTAAATTACCTTCTTTAGAAGAAACTAATTTTGCTTTTTCTTCTAACCAAGCATTAAATTTCTCTTCAGCTTGCTCTTCTGTTAGAGCTCCTTTTCTAACACCACCTGCTAAATGATTTTTTAACATCGCTCCTTTATACGATAAGATTGCTCTTACTGTATCAGTTGGTTGAGCTCCATTTTGTAACCACTTTACAGCATCATCAATATTTAAATTAATAGTTGCTGGGTTTGTATTTGGATTGTAAGTTCCGATTTTCTCTAATAGCTTACCATCTCTTTTTGAACGTGCATCAGCGGCAACTATCCAATAGAATGGTTTACCTTTTTTACCGTGTCTTTGTAATCTAATTTTTACTGGCATTTTTGTTAATTTTTAAGGTACTCGACCTTGATTATTAATTTTTTTGGTGTGCAAATATACTATGTTTTTTTAGTATAAAGTCTTTAATTTAATTATTTTTCTGCTATTTTCTATACTGAAAGTATATTCCGTAAAGTAGAACATAAATCCTATCTTTGTAAAAAACAAAAAGCTATGAATATTTTAGGAATTATTCCTGCAAGATATGGCTCTACCAGATTAGAAGGAAAACCTTTATTAGATGTTTGTGGCAAACCAATGATACAACGTGTCTATGAACAAGCCAAAAAAGCTTTAAATCATGTTGTAGTTGCTACTGATGATGAGAGAATTGTTAAAGCTGTACAAAAATTTGGTGGTAACGTGGTACTGACTTCATCAGACCACAACACAGGAACCAATAGGTGTCTTGAAGCATATCGTGTTTTTACAAAACAAAAAAAAATAAAATTTGACATCATTGTAAATATTCAAGGAGATGAGCCCTTACTCTCACCTAGACAAATTAGCTTATTAACTTCTTGTTTTAAAGACAAAAACGCCAAAATGGCAACACTGGTAACTCCTGTAAAGAAAACTGAATCTTTAAAAAATATTGGTGTATTTGTTGTGATTGATAAACTTAAAAACGCATTGTATTTTAGTCGATCAATAATACCTTTTGTACGTGATACAAAAAAAGATGAGTGGCAAAAAAAACACACTTTTTATAAACATATCGGTATGTATGCTTTTAAACCTAGAGCATTAGTTAGTTTTGCTTCTTTACAACAAACACCTTTAGAAGTAGCTGAATCTTTAGAGCAAAACAGATGGCTAGAAAACGGTAAAAAAATAAAAGTAGAAATTACGGATATTGAAACTATTGGGGTTGACACCTTAGAAGATTTAGAACGAGTTCGAGGAATTATTGGAAATAAAAAATAACATTTTATTTTAAACTCGTTTCAGAATCTCACCTATAAATTTATTAATGAGAAACTGAAACAAGTTCAGTTTGACAATTATTTTACAAACTCATCAAAAGTTTTTAATTTTAATTCTTTTAAAAATTTTACTTTCTTTTTAATTTTAGCAAAATCAACCTTAGCTTTATTGAACCTTTCTGTAATAATTTCTAAAGCTTCTAATTCAGTTGCACTAGGCTTATCATAACTCCCTGCAATCTTACTAAATAGATCTGCCATTTTTTCTCTTAGTTGAGGCTCTGCAGACCCAACATAATTATCGCCAGTTGTAATCACCAACGATTCTTTTAATGCTGTTAGCTTTTGCTTGGTTTTTTTCTTTTGCGTTTTTTCTAAAATAGCATCTAACTCATATACCATATACGCCAATTCCTCAGTCATAGCATACATTTTCATAGTTGTTGTGTGTTGCAACTCTCTATCTTTAGCACTCAATTTTGATTTAGGATCATAAATTACCTCAAACTCTTGCTCAAAAGTATCTTTTCCTTTTTTTAACACTGCTTTATATGTTCCAGCCGTTACTTTTGGGGTTGTAAATCCTCCAAAACTAAATGTTTTTCCTTTAGCAACTTTTGGTTGTTTGATACGGTAATTCCATCTTACAATATTGATACCTTTAGATTTTCCAGGACTAATTTCTTTAATTGTATTGCCTTTCATGTCTTGAATTTCCATGGTCATTTTACCAAAAGTATGACGCTTTTTCAAATAGTATTTAATCTGTACTGATTTACTCGGGTTTTGTCCTACAAATTGTGTTTCACCACCAAAACTACCCGAAAAATTACTTTCTTCATTAATGACTGTAGGCTTAGATGTAAAAAAATGTACTTTCTTATGTAAAAGCTCTTGGTTAATCTCTCTCAGTGGGGAAATATCATCAATAATAATAGCACCTCTACCATGCGTACCCATGACTAAATCATTTGTCCTTTTTTGTAAATCGATAAAATGAACAGCCGCTGCTGGCATGTTATTCGTAAATTTATTCCAATGTTTACCACCGTCAATTGTAATGTATAATCCAAATTCAGTACCTAAAAACAATAAGTCTGGATTCACATAATCTTCTTGAATATTACGGACAAAACCTTTTACATCATCACTGATAATAGATTTCCATGTCTTACCAAAATCAGTAGTTTTATAAGCATATGGATTTTTATTATTCATGGTATGCCCATCAAATACTGCATAAGCAGTTCCTTTATTAAAAACACTAGCCTCTATATGATAACACCAAATTGCAGCTGGTAGATTAGGTATATTCATAGAAGTATTTGTCCATGTTTTCCCTGCATCTTGAGTAACTTGTACGTTACCATCATCGGTACCTACCCAAATTACATTTTCATCTAAAGTTGACTCAGCAATCGTAAAAATAGTGGTATGATTTTCTGCACCAGAATTGTCTTTAGATAAACCTCCAGAATCTTCTTGATTTTGTTTACTCTTATCATTCGTAGTTAGATCTGGTGAAATAATTTTCCAAGTATCTCCCATATCTTCAGATCTATGTACAAATTGACTCCCCATATAAAAACGATCTGGCTGATGCACACTTACTGCCATAGGAGCATTCCAATTAAAACGTAATTTGGGTTGCCCTTTCTGAGGTAAAGGCTGAATGGTTTTATCTCTATTTTGATCAACATCAAAACGCCAAACATTTGCCGCACCTTGCATTTCAGAATAAATAATATTTTTTGTTGGATGTTTTAACACCCTAAAACCATCACCATAACCTACAGAATTCCAATCTCTCCCATTGATTCCTCCTGGCGAAGAAGATGGACCATACCAAGAACCATTATCTTGCAAACCACCATATATATTATATGGTTCTGCATCATCAACACTAATATGATAAAATTGTGAAAGCGGAAGGTTTTCTACAATTTCCATAGTGGTACCTCCATTCCAAGAACGATATACACCTCCATCTGTACCACAATAAATTCTATCTGAATCATTAATATCAAAAATAATATCGTGAATGTCACTATGCATCTGCCCCATTCCTTTAAATGTTTTTCCACCATCTCTAGAAATAGATCCGAAAAGACCAGCTTTTATCACTACATCTGGATTTTTAGGGTCTATCGTTATTCTTGAAAAGTAAAATGGACGCACTGTTATTCCGAAATCATTATTCAATTGTTTCCAGTTTTTCCCAGCATCATCACTACGGTATAAACCTTTACGTTCATCTTTTTCTGCTTCAATAACAGTATATAAAATATTAGAATCTGAAGGAGCAACAGCAATGGCTAATCTTCCTAATTTACCGCTAGGAAACCCATTGTGAATTTTATTCCAGGTTTTACCAGCATCGGTTGACTTGTACAATGCACTATTTTCACCACCAGATTCAAAAGACCATCCAGTACGTCGAAATTCCCACATTGAAGCGTATAAAATATTAGGATCATTAGGATCCATAGCCAAATCAGCACAACCTGTTTTTTGATTTACATATAATAATCTATTCCATGTTGCACCACCATCATTTGATTTATAAACACCTCTCTCTTCACTATCGCCCCACAAAGCTCCTAATACGGCAACATAAATCTCCTTAGAATTTTTAGGATTAACAATTACATTTGCGATGCGTTCAGAATTTTCAAATCCGATTTTTTTCCAGTTCGCACCACCATCATTAGATTTGTATAAACCATCACCCACAGATACGCTATTACGTGTCCATGTTTCACCTGTACCTACATAAATAGTTTTATCTGGATCATTTGGATCTAGTTCAACAGCACCAATAGATTGTGCATAATCATCAAAAATAGAATTAAAAGTAGCACCACCATCATTAGATTTCCAAACACCTCCACCAGCAGTTCCTGCATAGATAATACGGTCGTTTGTTGGATGATTTTCTAAATCGTTTATACGACCACTCATCAGTGCTGGACCTATATGCCTCGCTGTTAGGTCTCCAAAAAGCTGTTTACCTTTTAAATGAATTTCTTCTTGTGCATGGGTATAGGAAAATGTTCCTATAGTCAATGCGATGGCTAGGATAGTTTTTTTCATTGTATATTGAGTTTATTTATAAAAAAATCCTCAAAAATAGTTTTGAGGATTTTTTTATAAAATTGTTATTTTTTGTCTTCAGTTGCTGTATCTTCTGGATAAGCAAAAACACTATCATCTACAGTTGGATTCAATTCAATTTTAGTAATTTTAATCGCTTGTCCTGGTTGTCCTTTCATACCTTGAGTCATAGAAAATGGAAAATAAATCCCGTCTACCTCTTGGTAATCACTCAGTTTAGATTCAGAAGTTTGACCTTTAGCCTGACCTGACTTAATCTCTTTTTGTGTTACTATAGGTACATAATTTTCAGTGTCAAAAAAGTAAAAACTAACATCATCTTCTTTTTTACCATCTACTGTTACAGGCTCTTTAGTTAATTTAATTTTAAAAGTTTCTGTACCATCTATAGTCTCTTTACCTAGATATTCTACCGTATATCCTTTTGCTTTATAATCAATAAAAGAATCTGGAAAATCATTTGCTTCTAATTTCATGTTTGCTGTAGCTTCTGCATCACTTTTCTCAGCTTTCATCGTTTGAAAATTTGTACTCCATAAGGTCTCACCATCAAAAACACCTTGCATTAATTCTTTTCCTTGAATACTCACTTTTACATATTGCTTTCCGCTTTTCATCTGTACAATCTCTAAAGGAATTTCCATACCTTGATTAACAGAAGCTGTCATTTTAATGCCTTCAACTTTTTTTAAGTTTTCTAAGCCACCAATATTTTCAAAATAAGTAGCAAGAATCCCATCAACAGTTTGAGCATTCATAGTAAAACTAGCAAAAACTGCTAGAAGTAATAGTGTAATTTTTTTCATTTTTTGTTTTTTAATTAATAAATGTATTCATATGACTACGAAGGTAATAAATTGTTACACATTTTATAAGATTATTTAATCTCAAACTTCTGAGTCACATTATTTTCACTATCAGAAATTCTAATTGTATATTCTCCTTTAGGCAAATAGTAAAGCTTATTGTCAGCCTTTTTAATCTTCACACCCTTTTTCTTGAAATAACTTTTTATGCTTTTCTCTGAAACGGTTAAATCATAATCAAAATAATTGAATCCTTTAATTGCATTAACTTTAAATTCATTGAGGATGTCTTTTTTATTTACTGTGATTTTAACTGTATAACTTCCAGACTTTTTTACATAAAAAACTAATGTTGTTTTAGGTAAAAAAGGTTCAGCATATTGACTCCAAGAATTCCCCCATCTAGAAGAGTGTTTTACTTTTTTAAATTCAAAAATCGAAATAGTCTTATCTTTTATGGTATTGTATTGTTGTAATACGGCTATATTTGCTTTGTAGATTGAACGACCATGTGTACCTACAATTAAGTCTTTTTCTCGCTCTTGTATCACCAAATCATGTACTGCAATTTTCGGAATTCCTTTTGTAAACGCCTGCCAGTTTTCTCCTTTGTCAAAACTAACCAACACCTCATTATCAGTACCTAAATACAATATATTTTCATCAACAGAATCTTCTCTAATCACATTTACAGGATAATTTGGTAAATTACTACTAATACTTTTCCATGTTTTCCCTTTATCTTCACTTAAAAAAACATAAGGTTTAAAATCATCATTTCTATATCCGTTAAGCGTTAGATAAACTCTATCTTTTTGATATTGAGAAGCAATTATTCTAGACACCCATAATCCTTGTGGTAAATTATCTGAAATTTTTGTCCAGCTACTACCTCCATCTTTAGTCAGCCAAACATACCCATCATCACTACCTGTATAAATCATTCCAAATTTTAACGGACTCTCAGAAATAACTGTTAACGTCCCAAAGGGTACATTCCCTTTTTTGCCTCCTGTAGTTAAATCACCTGAGATCTCTTTAAAACTTTCACCTTCATCCATAGAGCGTAATAACTTATTAGCTCCCATATATAAAATATCTTGATTGTGTGGAGATAACAATATTGGCGTTTGCCAATTGTAACGATAAGGCAAGTCTCCTAATTCATGCATTGGATGAATATTCAACCTTTTTTTAGTTTTTAAATTGTAACGATAATAATACCCAAACTGAGAACCAGAGTAAACAACATTATTATTTCTATTGTCAATTTGCACTTGCATACCATCACCCCAACCTATCATTTTATAAGGATAATTACCACTATTATTCCAACTTTTAGACGCTTTATATGTACTTGACCCAAACCAAACCCCATTATCCTGTAAACCTCCATAGACATTGTATGGTGCTGCATTATCAACATTAACTGCATAAAACTGCCCTACTGCTTGTGCATTATTTCTAAGCCAGTTTTTTCCATCATCATAAGTAATATTAACCCCTCCATCATTTCCATTTATAATATGCCCTTCTTGTTTAGGGTTAATCCATAATGCTTGATGATCACCATGCACATTTTCTTTACCGATTGAAGCAAATGTTTTTCCTCCATCTTCAGATTTTAATAACGGAACGCCTCCGATATAAATTTCAGTTTCATTCGCAGGATTTACCCCAATAATACCAAAATAATAGCCATAAGAATAGTACAAATCATCCAAGAAATCTTGATGCGTTTTTTTCCAGCTTTTACCACCGTCTGTAGATTTGTACACTTCTGCACCAATAACTGGAGTGTCAAATAATAATGAATTGGCATCTTCAAAATAGGTAGCTAAATCAATAGGTCTGATTTCATTTTTTTTGATCCCTGATTTAACTGATTTGGCAGAATGTTTTTTATCAAAACCATTATCCTTTAAATAGGTGTTTAATTTTTTATCATTTAGTTTAGAAAAATCTTCAATACTTATAACTTTAAAATCATCCTTTTGGAGTTTATCACTCTTATCTTTTTTCTTTTTTGGTCTTCTGTTTTGATTGTCTAACACTGCATAAATCACATCATTATTGTAAACAGACAAACCAATACGTCCGATTCCTTTATTAGAAGGAAAACCATTAGATCCAGCTGTTATTTTCGACCATGAATCTCCACCATCATTACTTTTATAAATTGCTGAATGCTGACCATCACCATCAAAATTCCATGCTTTTCTATTACGCTCCCAAGAGGCTGCATACATAATATTCGGATTTGTAGGCGAAACACTAACATCAATAATTCCAGTATTTTCATCTATAAACAATGTATTCTTCCAGGTTACCCCACCATCTTTTGTTTTAAAAATTCCTCGCTCAGTATTTGGAGTGTATAAATGACCGATTGCACCAACCACAACCTCATCAGAATTCTCTTTATTGATAACCACTCTTCCAATATGATGTGAATCTTTCAGTCCAATGTTTGTCCAAGTTTTACCTTTATCTGTACTTTTCAAAACACCAATACCTGAATAAGAAGAACGTGATGAATTACTCTCTCCTGTACCTATCCAAATGGTTCCATTCTTCCAATCTACAGCAACATCACCCATATTTTGCGTTGGTGCATTTTCTGTTATCGCAGTAAAAGAAGTTCCGTTATTATTGGTATACCACAAACCTCCTGAAGCATAAGCCACATAAAACTCTGTTGGATTATTAGGGTTCACATCTAAATCAACCACTCGTCCACTCATAATTGTTGGTCCAATATTGACAAAAGGCACACTATCAATAATAGATTGTGAATTGGCAATAAAATAAAGTGTAAAAAGGCTAAAAAAAAGGATTGTTTTCTTCATGGAGGAAAGTTTTAGATTTAACCCTGATTATGCATTAGAAAAACTATTACGCCTTGAAACTACTTCAAAATATAGCGTTTACTTACTTTTGAAGTTTAACCGTAGCGGTGCCACGATAAAACTACTAAAAAATCATATTTTATTATACTTTCAAATCTCATTACGATTCTCTAATGCATAATCAGGGTTTAAGTTGATTCTCAAAGATATTAGAATATTAATTAACGTCCACAAAAACATGTCATTATTTTCACTAAAACTACTCTTAACATTATTAACGACTGTTAATAAAAAGAAGTTATTTCTGATTTTCAGCATTGATTAAAAGAGTACTTTTATTCTTTATTATATTCCTATAATTTCATCAATTCATGTATTTAATATTTGACACCGAAACTACTGGTTTGCCTAAAAAATGGAAGGCTCCAATTAGCGATACTGACAATTGGCCCAGGTGTATTCAAATCGCATGGCAATTACATGATGAATTAGGAAAACTTATTGAAAGTCATGATTATTTAATTCAACCCGATGGTTTTAACATCCCTTATGATGCGGAACAGATTCATGGTATTTCAACTGAATTGGCTCAAGAAAAAGGAGAGAAATTAGAAGACGTTCTAAGCTATTTTAATGACGCTTTATCAAAAACCACTTTTGTAGTTGGTCAAAATGTGAAATTTGACCTGAATATTATGGGCTGTGAATTTTACAGAAAAGAAATTGACACAGAACTTAACAACTTACCTACATTAGACACTTGTACTGAAAAAACAGCTACATTATGTCAAATACCAGGTGGTAGAGGCGGTAAATTTAAACTACCCACTTTAACAGAATTACATCAGCATTTATTTAATACTCCTTTTGCTGAAGCACATAATGCTACGGCTGATGTTGAAGCGACAACAAGATGCTTTTTTGAACTGATAAGAAAACAATCTTTTACCAAAGAAGAATTAGATGTAGCTCCTGATTATTTTAAGAATTTTTCAATTGAAAATCCACAAGAGATTCAATTGATTGGCTTAAAACACATCAATCTAAAAAAGGAAAGTAAAAAACTTAAAAATAAACTCGAAAAAACTGAAGGTACTAGTGAAGATATAAATACTTCACCTGACATTGATACTAAAAACCATTCTTTTTCACATTTACATAATCATTCACAATTTTCTATATTACAATCTACTTCTAGTATTAAAAATTTAGTGCAATCTGCGGTAAGTAATCAAATGCCTGCATTAGCCTTGACAGACACAGGCAATATGATGGGTGCTTTTAATTTTGTAAAAGAAGTTTTAAATAGCAATAAAACAGCCGAACATCAAATTAAACCTATTGTGGGTTGTGAATTTTATGTTTGTGAAGACCACAAAAACAAATCGGTTAAAGACAATGGCTATCAAATTGTTATGCTGGCTAAAAACAAAAATGGGTATCATAATTTAGCTAAAATGTCATCTACAGCATATATAGAGGGTTTCTATTATGTACCAAGAATTGACCGTAGCATCATTGAAAAATACAAAGAAGATATTATTGTTTTAAGTGGGAATATCTATGGAGAAATTCCTAGTAAAATATTAAATATTGGTGAAAAGCAAGCTGAAGATGCCTTACTTTGGTGGAAAAACACCTTTGGAGATGATTTCTATATTGAACTCAACAATCACAAACAAGAAAACGAAGCTCATGTCAATAAAGTACTGTTAGAGTTTTCTAAAAAGCATCAAATAAAAATAGTAGCTGCCAATAACACATACTATATCAATAAGTCTGATGCTGAGTCTCATGACATTTTACTCTGTGTAAAAGATGGAGAAAAAATAGCTACACCTAAAGGAAGAGGTCGCGGATTCAGATTTGGCATGCCAAATGATGAATACTACTTTAAGAGTCAAGACGAAATGAAGCAATTGTTTCGAAAAACTCCTGAAGCCATCATAAACACCCAAGAAATTGTAGATAAAATTGAAATTTACACGTTAGCTAGAGATGTTTTACTTCCAAAATTTGATATCCCTGAAAAATTTACAGACCCAAAAGATGCTGAAGATGGTGGTGTAAGAGGTGAAAATGCTTATTTAAAACACCTCACTTTTGAAGGTGCCAAAAACCGCTATGGAGAATTAGATGACACTACTAAAGAAAGGATTGATTTTGAATTAAGTGTTATTGAGAATACAGGCTACCCTGGTTATTTTTTAATTGTACAAGACTTTATTGCCAAGGCTAGAGAAATGGATGTTTCTGTAGGCCCTGGCCGTGGTTCAGCTGCTGGATCAGTTGTTGCTTACTGTTTGAAAATTACCAATATTGATCCTATAAAATATGATCTACTTTTTGAGCGATTTTTAAATCCTGATCGAGTATCTCTACCTGATATTGATATCGATTTTGACGATGAAGGTCGTCAACGCGTTATCGATTATGTCATTGATAAATATGGAGCCAACCAAGTCGCCCAAATTATTACTTATGGCACTATGGCTGCTAAATCTTCAATTAGAGATACTGCTCGCGTATTAGACTTACCTTTACAGGATGCTGATAGAATTTCAAAACTAGTCCCTAACACCAAATTAGCTACAATTTTTGGAGACGATGAAAAAAGTATTTCTAAGATTTCTGCTCTACGAAGTGAAGAGAAATTACTGATCAATGAAATCAGAAATTTAGCAGAAGGTCAAGATATTGAGGCCCAAACTATCAAACAAGCATTAGCATTAGAAGGATCAGTTAGAAACACTGGAACACATGCTTGTGGTGTCATTATTACCCCTGAAGATATTACCAATTTGATTCCTGTTGCCGTAGCCAAAGGTTCAGACTTGTATGTTACTCAATTTGATAATAATGTAGTTGAAGATGCTGGTCTATTAAAAATGGATTTCTTAGGTTTAAAAACACTGACATTAATTAAAGATGCTGTTAAAATCATCAAAGCCTTACATGGAAAGGTTTTAGATCCTGATGAATTCCCCTTAGATGATGTTAAAACTTATGAGCTTTTCCAACGTGGCGAAACGGTAGGTATTTTTCAATACGAATCGGTAGGTATGCAAAAACACATGAAGGCTTTAAAGCCTACTGAATTTGCAGATTTAATAGCTATGAATGCCTTGTACCGTCCTGGACCAATGGAATACATTCCATTATTCATACAGCGTAAACATGGTATTGAAGCCATTGAATATGACCTTCCAGAAATGGAAGAATACCTAAAAGAAACTTATGGGGTTACAGTCTACCAAGAGCAGGTCATGTTATTATCGCAAAAATTGGCTGGTTTTACCAAAGGTGAAGCTGATGGTTTACGTAAAGCCATGGGTAAGAAGATTTTTGCTCTGCTAGAAAAATTAAAACCAAAATTTATTGCTGGTGGAATCAAAAATGGTCATCCTGAAGATATTTTAGAAAAAATATGGAAAGATTGGGAAGCCTTTGCTGCTTATGCTTTTAATAAATCACATTCTACTTGCTACGCATATATCGCCTATCAAACGGCCTATTTAAAAGCCCATTATCCTGCTGAATACATGGCAGCCGTACTGTCAAACAATATGAATGACATCAAATCGGTTTCTTTCTTTATGGATGAATGTAAGCGTTCAGGTATTGAAGTATTGATACCTGATGTCAATGAATCATTCTACAAATTTGCGGTAAACAAAGAAGGAGCCATACGTTTTGGAATGGGAGCTATAAAGGGCGTTGGAGCTGGAGCTGTTGAAGCTATTGTTGAAGAACGTAAAAAAAATGGCCCTTTTACTTCTATTTTCGATATGGCAAAACGTGTAAATTTAAGATCTACCAATAAAAAAGCTTTTGACGGGTTAGTTTTATCAGGTGGTTTTGATTCTTTTTCTGATACACACAGAGCTCAATATTTTGAGTTAGACGATAGAAATGTAACTTTTATTGAAAGAGCCATTCGTTTTGGAAATAAATTTCAAGAAAATGCCAATTCATCACAAGTTTCTCTATTTGGGGAAGCTTCTGAAGTCAAATTTGAAGAACCTACGATTCCTTATTGTGAACCATGGGGTATCATGGAAAAACTAGCTAAAGAGAAAGAAGTTGTAGGTATTTATATCTCTGGACATCCTTTAGATGATTTTAAAACTGAAATGAAATATTTTTGCAATGCTCCAATTAAAGTGTTTAATGATTTGACACAACTTTTAGATAAAGATTTAACTATTGGAGGTATTGTTACTGACGTACAACATCGTATTTCTAAAAACGGAAAAGGCTGGGCTTCATTTATTGTTGAAGATTATTCTGAATCTCATGAATTTAGAATGTTTGGTGAAGATTATTTACGATTCAAACATTTTCTAATTCCAAATTCATTTTTACATATTCGAATATCTGTCCGTAAAGGATGGCGTGAAGGTGATGTCAGAATACAATTTAACAACATTCAAATGTTGCAAGAAGTCTTAGAAGTGTTGGCCAATAAATTAACACTACAGCTAAACATCTTAGAATTAAATGATGCTAAAATTAATACTATTGAAGAATTATTAAAGAACCACGAAGGCAAAGATATTTTGAATTTTGTGGTCTATGATGTAGAAGAAAAAATAAAATTACAAATGCCTAGTAGAAGCTCAAAAGTTAGAATATCTCAAGAACTTTTGAATGAATTAGAGACTATGAAGTTATTGTATAAACTGAATTAAATAAAAAAATGCTTAATAGTGTTGTATTATTGAGTCCTAACCGGAAATCTCAGGTTGTCATTAATAATGGTGAGCTGGTAAGCTACCAAAAATTTGACATAGAATTTATTCACCCAAAAGAAGATTTAGGCTGGGATCATTCTGATACAGAGATGTTTCCGATAGTTGGATCTACTCAAGCAAATAACTTTAAAGTATCAACACCGAAAGGAGAGTGCATTCAAGATCAACATGGCTTGTTAAGAAACCTTGATTATACTTTGTTGAAAAATGATAGGATTAATGCAACTTTTAAAAAACATTATTTAAAAAATACAAAAATTAATAACCCTAAATACCCAAGTAAATCAACAAAAAAAGAAGTTTTTTGGTCTTATGATTTTAATTTTACAAAAAAGTTTACCCTTAGTAATGATTCCTTAAAAATTCAATTCAAAATTGAATCAGAAAAAGGAATGCCATTTATGTTTGGCTACCACCCTGCATTTAATATCAAAGGGAAAAACATTGCTTATTGCAGTGTAAATAATCAAAAAATCACAATTGCCGATATTTTAAAAGCAGGTAGTAATGCTTTTCCTATTCTTCATCAAAATAAATTATCTCTCTTCAATGGCAATTACGGACTAGAACTTACCACTGAAGGTTTTAATAATTTTATGTTATGGACTGAGGTTGAAAATATGATTTGTATTGAGCCTATAACACAATACACTATAAAAACACAAGATTATTCAGAAAAAAACATGAGGGTTTCAAATGGTAAAGAAAAATTTACGGTACTATTAAAGCCATTTAAAATTTAATAGCCTTTTTACTTATTTCAGCTCCATTTTCAAAAGTAGTATTTATTATCAATATTGTTCCCTTTCTAATATTTTGGGTATTGACATTCAATTTATTATCAAAAGGTCTATTATCAATTAACAATCTGCCAGTAATATCATAAATCTTAACTTGATTGATAATAGTGTTCGATTTAATCAAAAAACGACTCTCTTCATTAATGATGATAAAGTCATTATTTACATCTACACCTTCAACTTCTAAAGTGCTATTTGTAAACTGTAGCATAAACCTATCTGAATAGCTTCCTTCTCCAGTAGCTAAAAAAGTATAATCATCTTGTTTTAAATCGTGAATTAAATTTAGTTTATTATCTTTTAGATATATCTCATTATCACTTAAAACACCTTCTATATGGTCAATACTTATCTTATAGGTAACCGAAGCGTTATCTATATA
>Ga0256834_1001766_pt1 | contig 14269 bp, 16 predicted proteins | sample 4281140metaG_FD_190536 | JGI IMG/M metagenome (GOLD analysis project Ga0256834, IMG submission 190536) | Hydrothermal vent microbial communities from East Pacific Rise, Pacific Ocean - 4281-140 | ecosystem: Environmental > Aquatic > Marine > Hydrothermal vents | place: Pacific Ocean: East...
TCGGGAGGAAGAGAGACCGTGACTAACGCATACTGGGGACTGGCATTCATGGCTATGGCATCTGAAAGATTGACAAGCATGGCTTTTCGTCCTATTTGAGCCATACTCATCCATGCACGTTTAAAATGTACATCTTCAAAAAATGCATCCATACTGTAAAGTGTATCACCTATGACTGCTGCATCATCACCAATATATTTTGAATGAAGACTCTCTATAAGGTATTGTTCTTTGTCTATTATTTTACTATTATTATGCATAGCAAAATTGTAACATAGTTATAATGTTTTTATTATGTTATTTCTACTGCTAAACTATTTATTAATAACCTAAGGTATACTCTTTTACAATTTACCTACTTTACTGTACTTGGGAGTATCAATGTCACACAAACTAACTATTAAAGCCTTTTTCTTTAATGCTAAAACAGATTATTTAGCTTACTACAAACACTTTATCTGCGAGCTCTCTCAAGATGCAAAAGCAAAAGACATACTTATCGCTATAAAAGCACAAAATGAAAGTTTTTCTTTCCCTGAATCAAATCTTATTTTTAAAATAAATGATTTAATGGTTGAAGGGAACACAGCACTTAGCACTATTGTAGAAAAACTAGGTACTCAGCTACACATAAATCCTGCAAACAGCTACAGAGCAAACAATGGTCTTGTTATCAATGATGAAGACTTTATGAAGAACTATGAAATTCTAGCACCCTATGCTACAGAGTCAGATGAAGCGTACTATAAAACACTCTATGCACTTCACTATGCTTCTGAGACAGAAAAGTTTGAACATTCTTATGTAGGAGATGCTATTTTAGTCTTAGCACATAAAATGATTAATGAAGGTAGCATACACAAAGAGGCTATACTTCATGCTATCACCTCTGTAAACTCTGGCTTACTTGACTGTGAATATGAAAATAACCTTTTGACTCCACAAGACCATACAGCAGCTATTTCAGCACTTAAAGAAATGACACTCAATACCGAGGATGAACATCCATCATTACTAGATATGATAAGAACACATTTTGCTAAAAAGCAGACAAAAGAAGAAAATATAGTACTTCAAAAACCAAGAGTTGCTAAAGATGTACAAGCCCTTGAAGAAAAACATATCGCTTATTATGCAGGTACACGTATAGACAATGAAAAAAATATCTCCAAAGCTATATCAAACCTTGGGACAAAAGAAGTACATTTTTCCCGTAAAAATAAACTCTCAGGACTTTCAATACTAAAAGACAATAAAACATTGGCACTGCAAAAAGCAGGTGCCACTCTTTTAGATGCATATGATTCAGGAGCAGAAGTATTGGTCATTGAGGATGAATCTTATTATGACATGTTCACAACCCATTTTTCAGAAATAGAAAATACTATTGGTAGAAAGATACAAAACTTAGACCTTATCACCGCAAAAGGTTTTATACTCCAATCACAAGCAATATAATCTAACGTAACACTTAGAGCAACTTAGCATAAAGCAATCCAATATTTCTCTTTATGTTAAAGTAAAAAGAGTAAAATAGAAACAATTATCTTTACTAAAAGGACATTTTTCTATGGGCAAAAACTCAAATGTTAAAATCTACGAATATGACGCTGTTATCGTTGGTTCTGGCTTAGCAGGTTTGGCTGCGGCCAAAGAGCTAACCGAAGCTGGCAAAAAAACAGCTATTATTACAAAACTCCACCCACTACGTTCTCATTCTGGTGCTGCACAAGGGGGCATCAATGCTGCTATAGGTTCAGAAGAAGACTCTACAGAACTTCATGAGTTTGATACAGTAAAGGGTTCTGACTACTTGGCAGACCAAGACTGTGTTGAGCTTATGTGTAGCAAAGCACCAGAGACTATACGTTGGGCTGAACGTATGGGTGCAGTATTTTCCCGTAATGAAGAAGGAAATATAGCTGTTCGACCTTTTGGTGGACAGTCACAACCTCGTGCTTGTTACGCTAAAGACAGAACAGGACTTACCCTACTTCAAACTATTTATGAACAAGCAGACCGTGCAGGCATAGAAGTATTTGATGAGTGGTATGCAGGTGACATCATTTATGAAGATGGCAAAGTATCTGGTGTGGTTGCGTACAACATAAAAGACTCTGAAGTCGCTATTTTCAATGCAAAAGTCACTATGTTTGCTACAGGTGGAAATGGTAGACTGTATAGGTTTAATTCAAATGCACATGCGAACACAGGTGATGCATTGTCCATAGTAGCACGACATGGTCTTCCTCTTGAAGATATGGAATTTGTACAGTTTCATCCCTCTGGGCTTGGTGGTTCAGGTGTGCTCATCTCAGAGGCCGCTCGTGGAGAAGGTGGACGTCTGTTCAACTCTGAAGGTGAACGTTTTATGACTAAATATGCACCCAATGCCATGGAGCTTGCTTCACGTGACGTTGTGTCTCGTGCTATTATGGAAGAAGTACGTCAAGGACGTGGTGTAGGTAAAGATGGACAATCAGTCAATCTTGACCTCACACACCTTGACCCAAATATCATCCTTACACGCTTACCAGAACTTCGTGAACTTGCCATTGCCTTTCAAGGGCAAGACATGCTTAAAGAAGCTATACACATTTCTGCAACGGCACACTACTCTATGGGTGGGATACCTACCAATATAGACACACAAGTACAAAAAAATGCTGAAGGAGACCTAGTAGAAGGTTTTTATGCAGCGGGTGAATGTGCATGTGTTTCTGTGCATGGGGCAAACCGTCTTGGTGCCAACTCTGTACTTGAAGCAATGCTATTTGGTAGACATGCAGGGGAAAATATGATAAAAGCACTTGATGATGGTCTTACCTTACGTAAAGCCACAACTTCAGATGCAGACAGATGTATAGATGAAATGACTACGATTACCACTTCCAATGGTAACGAAACCGTACCAAACCTAAGAACAGAACTTCAAGTAGGTATGACAGCAAATGCTGGTGTGTTTAGAACCAAAGAGTCACTTGAAAAACAACTTGCCTTGATAGACGATATTCTAGGAAGATTTAAACACATCCGTATAGATGACAAATCTAAAGTATTTAACACAGACTTACAAGAAGCCATAGAGCTTGGACATATGATAGAGTCTGCGAAGATAGTGGTTGTTGGAGCACTTCAACGCGAAGAGAGTCGTGGAGGTCACTATCGTGAAGACTTTACTACAAGAGATGATGAGAAATTTATGGTACATACCTACGCTACAATGGACAAAGACTTCAACGTCGACATTGCATGGGGAAAAGTAACACCAGGTAAATTTGAGCCAATGGAAAGAAAGTATTAGGAGAGCAAGATGAGTGCAAATAAAAAAGTAACACTAAAAACCTTTAGATTTAATGCTGAGACTGACTATCTTCCATACTATAAGCACTACGAGATGGAAGTAGGAAAAGATGAGCTTATCCTTGATCTTCTTAACCGTATCAAGTGGGAACATGATGGAAGCTTTTCATACAGAAGAAGCTGTCGTCATGGTATCTGTGGAGCATGTGCTATTAAGGTCAATGGCAAAGCTACCCTTGCGTGTAAACAAAATGCCTTAGAGCTTGTAGAGCTTTTTGGTGATGAGTTAGTCATAGAGCCAAGCTCAACCAAACGTGCCATTAAAGATATGATTATCGATAAATCTGACTTCTGGGAAAAACATGCAGCAGTCAAACCTTATGTTGTCACAGATGTTGACCCTCGCCCTGAAGCAGAGAGCAAACAAAGTATCGCAGAGTTTAACAACTTTTTAGACTCTGATCTTTGTATACAGTGTGGTGCCTGTCACTACTCTTGTCCTGCCTTGGAAGTAAACCCTGATTTCCTAGGGCCTGCAGCTCTTAATGCGGCTTACAGATTTACAGTAGACACACGTGATGAAGCGGGTGATGAGCGTTTAGCTATTACTGCTGAGGGTGGTTCAGGTGTTTGGGACTGTGTCAAATGTTTTGAGTGTGCCGAAGCCTGTCCAAAAGAGATAAACCCTATCGAAAAAATAGGTAAACTCCATAACCTACAGTTCGTACATGGTGTGGCTGAGTCAAACGTGGCTACACGTCATGCAGAAGGTTTCTTAAGAGGTATGAAAAAGAGTGGTTACCTAGATGAAGCAGACATCGTAACATACTCTGAGGGCTATATGGGTGTGTACAAACACTTAGGTACTGCCTTTAAGATGATGAGAGTAGGAAAAATACACTGGCATTCAGGTATCCCTTTTATAAACTCTATCCCTAAAATCAAAAATCTCGATGAAGTACAAAAACTCATCGAAATTTCACAAACAAACAAGCTGTAAGGAGAAAAGATGAGCGAACAATTACACTATGCATTATTTACAGGATGTACGGCAAAACAGTCTACCCCTGAACTTTTATCTTCTACGCTTGCAGTAGCCGATAAACTAGGCATCAAAATCACTATTTTAGAAGAGGCTTCATGTTGTGGGGCTTCTCACCTGCAAGATTTCGATGAGTTTTTAGCACACGTTCTAAATGCACGTAACATATGTTACGCAGAAAAGCTAGGTCTTACGATGATTACCATCTGTAATACCTGCCAGCTAAACTCTGCTATGACAAAACATGCACTAGACAATGACCCAGAGTTAAAAGCACGTGTAAACGAAAAGTTAGCAGAAGTTGGACTTGAGTACAAAGGTACTTCTGAGATTAAACACTTCCTCTATACACTCATAGATGAGTATGGACTGGAAAATATCAAAGAGAAAGTACAAATACCACTCTCTCACCTAAACATCGCACCATTTTACGGCTGTCATAACATCAGACCATCAGAGCTTCATGAAGAGGCAAATGGACATGAAAACCCATACAACCCTACTTCACTAGACAACCTTATAGCAGCACTTGAGGGTAACCCAGTCAACTATGAGAGTAAAAACAAATGTTGTGGTTTCCATGTAGAGTTACAGGCTAACCACACCTCAGAAGTACTCGCAGGTAATGCCCTACTAGATGCCGTAGACAACAACGCTGACCTCATGGTAACCCCATGCCCACTCTGTCACCTCAAAATGGACACCTACCAAGACAGCATCAGCAAAGTCATGGGACGTGATGTAGAGCTACCTGTTCTACACATGCCACAAATGGTAGCCCTTGCTCTTGGTTGTACAGAAAAAGAGATAGGACTTAACTTCCACGTACAAAAAGCGAAGCACCTCTACTCTCAGGCTTCTTAAGCCTGTGTGTGCCATTCCCTTTTGTGGCCATACACATTATCAATCCTTATCTTATTTTCTCCCACTAGGATTACGTTCAACATAAAAAACATGAATTCAATGGTTAAAAATATAGCATATTGCACCCAAGGGTATTTCTTCTCATTGTTTAGGGCACATATTTTTAGTTTTTAACAGACATTTTCAATGTACTTTTAATCATAGTAATTAAAGTCAAAGTGTATATAATGTTCTTTGAATAAATAATTATGCATAAAAATAAATGGAGGTTTTTTAAGTGAATAATAAATTTTTAGGTACAAATCCAATTTTTCCTGTTAAAAGTGTCGAAGAAACAACAAATTTTTATAAAGAAAAACTTGGTTTTAATATAAATGGTATATGGGAAAACCCCTCATATGGAGTTGTATCACGTGGTGATGTAGTTATAGAGTTTGGTGAAGGTCGTAAAGAATATGCAGGTAGTGGTATATGCATTGTACGTGTTGAGAATGCTGATACAATTTACAACGAATGGAAGTTAAAAGAAGTTAAGTTTATTGGCGATTTCGATGAAAGAGATTATGGAAGTAAAGATTTCCGAGTAAAAGATAACAACGGCAACATGCTTATTGTTGGTCATAATTTAGAAAATAAGAACAAGTTGTTAGAGCAAAGTAAAATTGCATAACAAATCACTATCTATCCACCTATTAGATATAATTATGGTATAATTTAAGCATGATATTTGAATATAATGAGAATAAAAGTCTTTTAAATAAATCAAAACATAGTATTGATTTTGAGCAGGCAAAAGAATTATGGAATGATCCTTATGCTTTTGAGCTCCCATCTCCACAAAATGAAGATGAGAAGAGGTTTTTAGTTTTAGGAGAAATCAATTCAAAGAACTATACGGCAATAATTACTTATAGAGATACAAATATTAGAATTATCTCTGTAAGACGATCAAGAGAAAAGGAGGTCAAACTTTATGAAAGCATCAGAGCTAGATAAAATTTTTGATGAAAACCAAGATGATATTTTAGAATATTTTGATACATCAAAAATTAAAATGATTAATGAAGAACCAAAAAGAGTTAACATAGATTTTCCAGCATGGATGGTTCAATCTTTAGACAAAGAAGCTAAACATATCGGAGTAAGTCGTCAAGCTGTTATCAAAATGTGGTTAGCAGAAAAACTAAAAGATGTAAACTCTACAGCAGCATGTATATAAGCTTACACATACTTGCCATCGCACACTCATCGACATTGGGCTGTTTGGAGAGTTCTGTTTTCTCATAAATTACTTCTTGGTATTTGTTAATTGCAGGAGAAACAAAGGCGTGCTATCTCTACTCCCATCATCACAGCGACGAGCTGCACGGCATCTCTGTACTCCATGTCCTCTTTTACATTTTTCTTTACTTCCGTATAAAACTGTTCTGTTCGTAGAGCTTCATTACTTGTTTCACTCATCTTGTACACTTAAAATTTTTGTAACAATGTAACAAAAATCTCCCTAGTATTAACTTATAAAATAAATAAGAGAATTTTTATCCTATTTAATTTTACTTGTGCTATAATCTGATTACAAAAAATTTAACCAAGGACATACAATGCCAAAAATTAACAAATACGTAGATATCTCAGAAGTAGATAGAGAAGCAAAAAAAGACCTTATAGATAGACACTCACCGTTTATCACATGTGCAGACACAGCAACTGCTGGTGAGCCATTTGAAGTAACAGTAAAAATGGGTAACGAATATACACATCCAGATGATTTTGATCACTACATTGAGTCTATCACTCTTTTTAACGGTGAGACAAAACTAGCACAAGCAACTTATGTTCCAGGAACACTTGGAAACATAAAAGCACACAACACAACAACATTTACTATCATTCCAACTGGTAAAAAACTTAAATTAGTAGCGCATGGTTACTGTACAAAACATGGTATCTGGGAAGGTACTGAAGTTGAAGTAGCAGTTAACTAGTCAAAGTGTATGCTAGAGAGTTTTCTCTAGCTACCACTCAATGCCTTCTCTAGGTAGACCATCTTTTTCATAATCCATCTTTTTATCTTCTACACAAGCACCCTCATTTGACTCACAATACTTATTGTAAGCTATTTTAGCAACGACAAGCAACACAACCAACATCATAAATATAATAAAAACTTTTTTCATACACTAACTATATCAGAATATCTTTAGATATAATAGATTTTCATATACTCAATACAAAATGATTAACAAGGTTCTTTATGCATAATAAAATATTTATCTCTTCTATTTTTCTGCTTATTTCATTTTTAACATCATGTGGTTCAAATAGTCAAAAAAACAATAAAAATATAAACCAAAGTTTCTCACTAGAAGAAAAGAAAGAAGTACATAACCTTTTTCTCACGGAATACCTCTGGTATGAACAAGTTATACAAGATATCAATTATGAGACTATCACACAACCACAAGAACTTATTAACGCTCTAAAAGTCACCCCTCCTGATGAGTGGAGCTTTTCCATGACAAAAAAAGAGTATGAAGATTTTGTAAATCAAAAAACAGCTGGTTTTGGTTTTGGATATACTCGAGATTTTACACTCTATATAGTACGTATAGATGCACCAGCCTATAACAAGCTATTTCGTGGTGATAAAATACTAAAAGTAAATAACCAAACTGTCTCAAGAGAAAGTATTGCAACTGCTTCTTCAAATATAGGTCAAAAAACATACTTTACAGTGCTTCGGAATAATGAAGAAGTAACGGTAAACGTAACACCTAGTAACTATACCTTTAAAGTCTCTTTGGGAAGTATTATCCTTCATCAAGGCATAAATATTGGATATTTACGTTATGACTCTTTTACAGGAAGTTCAGTAACTGAATTAGAAAAAATATTTACAAACTTTAAAAATGCCAATATATCTGAACTGGTTATTGACCTTAGATATAATGGTGGTGGGTCTATTGCCGTGGCTAGTTCATTACTAGATAATATTACAAATCAATATGCAGGGCAAAGGCAAGGCTACTTAGATTGGAATGATAAAAATAAAGATAAGAATCAAAATTTTAATTTTGAAGATTTAGATGATCGTGATGGCAATGAACTAAATATGCGACGTGTCATCTTTCTTGTTACAAAGAACTCTGCTTCAGCTAGTGAACTTATTATTTCTGCATTAAAGCCATATTTGGGGGACAATAATGTTATAACTATTGGTACGAAAACACACGGTAAACCTGTGGGTATGTCTGGACGAGTGTATGGAAATAACTATTATTTTCTCATCAACTTTCTAGTACGTAATAATAGTGGTGAAACGACACCATTTGAAGGTATTCCCGTTACGTGTGAAGCAGATGATGACCTGGATTTCCACCGAGGAGATGTAGATGGCTCCATGCTTAAAACTGCCCTACACTATGTAGATAATAATACATGCCCTTAAGTGCTACTCCTGTATAATTACATCAATGAAAAACCTAAAAAATGCACTTTTACTTAAACAACTTTATCAACTCAAACAGTTAGGCTATAAATATACATCGGTTATACCCTATAAAGAAGATGAACCTAACTTTACTTTGCCAAATTCATTAGAGTCCTTAAAAAGTCAAGCAAAAGAGTGCCATCTTTGTACACTAAGTAAGACTAGGGAAAAAGTTATTTTTGGAGAAGGAAACCCAAATGCACATATTATGTTCATTGGAGACAGTCCAAGTAGTTCTGATGAGAGTGTAGGAAAAATATTTACTGGAAGATCTGGTGAGTTACTTACAAAAATGATTGAAAATGTTTTACAACTTCAAAGAGATGATATCTATCTAACCAATATTTTAAAATGTCGTTCACATGAGAATCAAAATATTTCTCCCAAACATGCGCATACCTGTCATCCTTATTTACTCAAAGAGATTAACTTGGTACAACCTAAAATTATTCTTACCTTGGGTGAGAATGCCTATTTTTATCTTAGTGGTGATAACACACCTCTTACTACTATTAGAGGCTTAGTCCAACAAAAAGATGATTATATAATCATACCTACCTATCATCCAAATTATTTACTTCGAAATCCAAGTGCAAAAAAAGATGTTTTTGCAGATTTACTAAAAATAAAGGCACTATTATGATTATTAAAAAAGTCAAAACTATTTGACAATTTTAAGTTATACTTCTTTCATAAAATATTATTTAATAAAAAAGAAAGGAGTATTATGAAGATCCAAAAACATTTATATACACAGACTATAACATATATTTTCATGATACTTCTCATGATTCTACCTACTATAGTAACAGCTGATGCAAGCCTTACTTTAAATGATAAAGATACATCTTATACAAACTTTCAAGTAGATTATTTTATTGAAGAAGATGGTCATTTTCTAGATATTAATGATATACAAAAAGTAGATTTTAATCAATCAAGCTCAAATAAAATTAGCCTAGGCTATAGTAATAATGAGATTTGGTTTCGTGTTAAAATACATAATAATACATCTTCAAAAAAGAAAATAGTTCTGGAATTTACAGAAATTTTTCATGAAGTTGTTGATTTATATACTGTATCAGATAAAATTATACATAAAAAAAATGGACTACAAGTAACTTTTGAAAAACGTGAAATACAAGAATCAAATCCTTCATTTTTTATTGATTTTACAGCTCAAGAAACTAAAAGTATCTATCTCAAAGTATCATCTAGTCATGGTATTTTTGGTGCTATAGAACTAAAAAGTGAAAAAGTATTCAATCAAGATGTGCAAATAAAAAAATATATCTACCTAGCTTATCTTGTTGCCATTACAACTATTATACTCTATAATCTTATTTACTTCTTTTACTTTAAAGATAGGATATATCTTTACTATATTACTTATGTTCTTTTGTTTGCCACTTGGATTGCAAACTTCAAAGGACTTACATTTAGTTTTATAAACATGGAAATGTATAGTATTTTACAACTTATAGTTCCCTTGTTTTTTATCGCATTTATACTTTTTTCACAAGCTATACTAGAAACAAGTAAGAAGTATCAAAAACTACATAAGGTATTCAATGGTATTATTTACATAGCTATTATTACAATACTATGGATGGTAATTGCACCTAAAAGCGGGTTTTATTTTATGAATCTAGTTTCAATACCTCTTTTGTTAGTAACATTAATTATGTCCATATGGCTACTTAATAAACAAAATATTATGACAAATATATATATTCCTGCCTTAGCAGTTTACGTTGTTGGAATGATTTCTATGGCTTTTCTTGCTCTTGGCTATTTACCATATAGTAAAACATTAAGTAACTTACTTGTTTTTGTATCGATTATAGAAATAATATTATTTTCTATATTATTAGCCTACCGTATAAACCTAGTACGGCAAGAATCTCTTGAGTCTAGAGAACAACTTTTAGAACAACAAAAAACTGAAAGTACACGTCTGTTTCATACCGTTGGCGAAAAAACAAAAGAGCTTCACCGTGCTAAAAAAGCTATTGAAGAAGAGCTTCGAAAGAAAATTGAGTTAGAAAAGCATTTGCAACATCTTGCATCTACTGATCCTATGACCGAGCTCTATAATAGACGAGCATTTTTTGACATCTCAAATTTAGAAGTATCTGGTGCAAAAAGTAATGAAGAGCATCTCACATGTCTTGTCATTGATATTGATCATTTTAAAAGAATTAATGATACCTATGGTCATGATGTAGGAGATAAAGTAATCACTGCGGTATCTAAACTTATGGTTTTAAATACACGTACTAAAGATCATATAGGAAGAATTGGGGGTGAAGAATTTGCAGTACTCATGCCTAAAACAAACAGCGAAGCAGCCTATCAAATAGCAGATAGACTACGTGAAAACATATCCAAACATACCATTGCAGTTGATGGTCATGAGGCTATAAAAATAACTGTTAGTATAGGGCTTAGCACGTTAACCAATGATAACAATGAGACAATCCATACCCTACTTAAACGTGCAGATACTGCTCTATATAAAGCTAAAAACAATGGTAGGAACCAAGTATGTTGATTACCTAAAGAAGCGCAAAAAGAGTTTTAAAGCTTTAGCTCTTTTTTACTATATCTTCAATAATCCCAACAATACTAGGGTCTTCAAGTGTTGATGTATCTTGGGTTATTTCTTCACCTTTTATAATACTGCGTAATATTCGTCTCATAATCTTACCAGAACGTGTTTTAGGAACATCAGGCACTATGGCTATGCCATCACATAGGGCAATGGCACCTATATCTTTTTTAAGTACGGTGTTGATGAGTATTTTCATCTCTTCTGTGGTATGACTACCCTCTTCTTTTAAGACAATATAAGCGAAAATACCTTCACCTTTTATAGGGTGTGGCTTACCTACAACTGCTGAGACTGCGATGCTATCTATCTTCTTTACAGAGGCTTCTATCTCTGCTGTGCCTATGCGGTGTCCTGAAACGTTGATGACATCATCTGTACGTCCCGTGATGGTGATGTAGCCGTCTTCGTCTATCATCGCACCATCACCTGTAAAGTAGACAGGTTTTCCATCTTTTTTACAGTCTCCAAAGTACGCTTTTTTAAAACGCTCTGGGTCACCCCATATATTACGTATCATAGAAGGCCAAGGACGTGTAATACACATAAGCCCTTTTTCTCCTACAGGTGCAGGAGTGCCATCAACTTCAATTATCTCAGCAATGATCCCTGGCAAGGCAAATGTAGCACAAGCGGGTTTGATAGGCGTTGCCCCTGGGAGTGGACTTATCATATGTCCACCTGTCTCTGTTTGCCAGTAGGTGTCTACTATGGCACATTTGGAGTTACCTACTACCTCGTAGTACCATTTCCATGCAGGAGGGTCTATGGGCTCTCCTACCGTACCTAATACGCGTAATTTAGAAAGCTCATACTTCTTTGGCTCATTTTCACCCATTTTATGTAACAAACGTATGGCAGTAGGAGCTGTGTAAAACTGAGTGATGTTATGGTCTTGTACCATTTTCCATGCTCGACCTGCGTCAGGGTATGTAGGTACTCCCTCGAACATCACTGTCGTTCCTCCCGCTGCTAGTGGTCCATACACGATGTAAGTATGCCCAGTTATCCAGCCTACATCTGCGGTACACCAAAAGACGTCATCTTTACGTAAGTCAAAGACCCATTCCATAGTCATCTGTGCCCAAAGGATGTACCCAGCCGTTGAGTGTTGTACCCCTTTTGGTTTACCAGTTGAACCCGATGTATAAAGTAAGAAAAGTGGATCTTCCGAATCCATAGGTTCAAAAGGACAAACATCAGACTGTGCGTCTATCATCTCATTATAGTCATGGTCACGACCTTCTACCCAAGTGATGTCTTCATTATTTCTTTTTACAACAACAACCGCTTCTATACTCTTAGCACCTTGGCTTAATGCATCATCTACCACATTTTTAAGCATATAAGGTTTACCTTTACGAAATGCTCCATCTGCGGTGATAACCACTTTTGCCTCTGCATCTTCTATGCGATCTTTAAGTGCTTCAGCAGAAAACCCACCAAAAACGATGGAATGTATGGCTCCCAAACGCGTACATGCAAGCATCGCGTACGCAGCCTCTGGTATCATCGGCATATAGAGTACTACTCTGTCACCCTTTGTCACGCCAAACTCGTTTTTAAGTAGGTTAGCCATTTTGTTTACACGTGAGGAGAGCTGTGCGTAAGTGATGTGTTCCACATCTCCCTTATCACCCTCAAAGATGATGGCATTTTGCTCTGCGTTAGTCGCTAAGTGCCTGTCTATACACTGATTAGAAACATTGAGCTTACCGTTCGTAAACCATTCATAAAAAGGAGCGTTAGACTCGTCAAGTACCTTGTCATACGGTGCTAGCCAATCTATCTTCTCATCTGCAAACTCTTTCCAAAAACCCTCGTAGTCTTCTATGGCTCTGTTTTGTAGCTTCCAGTACGCATCCATAGAGTTGATACGTGCATCTTTAGAGAAGTCTGGGTTTGGGTTAAATATTTGTTTAGTCATAGGTGTTCCTTGCTGTTAAATCGTAGTTAGATTATTTTAGCGTAAAAGGTTGAAGAGTGGGAGTCATTCATGGCATATTAGTTTTCGGTTGCTTTCATTTTAAAACTATGACAATTTGTCACGCTTTCATTTCCTTCAACTTTAAGCCGTTGTTTTAACTTGTTCCAGTACGTTCTTGCTATCAAATAATCCAAATCCTTTTTACCTTTTATCAACATACAACACCACATCTTTTATAACCAATTTTTGAACAGCAGAGATAAGCGTCTCCATGAGTTTATAGTCTGGTTGATTATTTTTTGTAGGGAGTGATATATTTAGTTCATCTGCATCTTTGGCATAAAAGTTTCTACCATAATGAAATTCTCCAGTATAAGATGATTTATGAATAGCACTTGTTACAAAAATAGATGAAAACTTAGGTAAATCATTAGTATGTACAACTGCTATATGGTCATCACCACCATATTTATAGTTTCTGTATTTAGCAGAACCAAACATATCTATTGTTGTGGTATTTTCTGAAAAGACAGTAACATCATTTCCAATAAACGCTGAAATTCCCTCATCAGTCTCACCAGCAGTCACAAAAGGTAAAGTTCCTGCAACTCTATCATCACTTTTTAGGCGTCTACCTCTAGTAGATTTCCCAAATAGTTTTGCAAGATTAAATTCACCCCAGCTTATTTTTTCTTGTCTATAATTAGCTAAAACCCGCTCTTCCTCACTAGTCAGTACATAATCATCGAGCCCACTAACACGCAAGTAGGCTTCAAGTTCTAGTATTTTCTCTGATTCTAATTTTTCTATAAAACTTTCCATAAAGGTAAAGTCTATTTTTTTATTTTTTGTTGGAAGTTGAATTTTTGTATTTAAAAACATTTTATCAACTGCTCTAACAAGTCTGATGTGCTACCCATATTTCAGACAAGTTCCCCTAAAGATTATGCAGCCGTTTGATATTCTAGCATCTTAAGCTCATAATTGACTGGAGACATATAATCATTCGTAGAATGTAACCTCTGTCTATTA
>Ga0256834_1001767_pt1 | contig 14265 bp, 12 predicted proteins | sample 4281140metaG_FD_190536 | JGI IMG/M metagenome (GOLD analysis project Ga0256834, IMG submission 190536) | Hydrothermal vent microbial communities from East Pacific Rise, Pacific Ocean - 4281-140 | ecosystem: Environmental > Aquatic > Marine > Hydrothermal vents | place: Pacific Ocean: East...
CGCAGGAAGCCACCGGCAGACTATCAAACACCGGTGCAAGACCAACCGAATTTGAGCGAATAGCCCGACCCCGAGGATTGGGCGGCGGCGTTAAGGGAGGGGACTCGCCCAAATAATTGATAAATATATAGCGGATAAAGATATAAGATTAAAATTTGATAAAATAAACATGAATATTCGTTAAGATTGAATTGTTTTTGTTAATTTTACGCACTTTTAAAAAAAAAATCATACGATTATGAGTGAAGAAAAAAAGAGATATACCGATGAGGAATTGGCAGAATTTAAAGAACTCATCAACCAAAAATTGGCTCAGGCTCGAAAAGATATTGAAATATTGCGCTCGTTGCTCGATAATCACGATATGACACAGACCAAAATCGTAACTTTTGAAGATAGTGCTTCGACTTATTCGAAGGAATCTAACATGAAACTGATAGGACGATTGGAACGTTTTGTACGCGACTTGGAAAATGCTTTGATACGAATTGAAAACAAAACTTATGGTATTTGTCGTGAAACGGGTAAACTTATCAGTAAAAAACGATTGATGGCTGTGCCCCACGCCACTTTGAGTATTGAAGCTAAAAATCGTCAGGATACCAATAAATAGTTTATGAGCTTAAAAAAATCATTGTTGTTGGTTTTGATCATTCTATTGATTGACCAAGTGGTAAAGATTTATGTTAAAACACATTTTAGACTGGGCGAATATGTTACAGTTTTTGATTGGTTTAAAATTTATTTTGTCGAAAATAACGGCATGGCTTTCGGGGCTGAGTTTGGCGGAAAAACCGGTAAATATCTTTTGACGGGATTTCGTATAGTGGCTATCGGGGGGATTTATTATTGGCTTTATATTTCGGTAAAAAAAAGAGAATCGAAATTGTTGATTGTAGCCATTAGTTTGATTTTTGCCGGTGCCATTGGCAATATTATCGATTCGGTTTTTTACGGTCGTATTTTTTCGGATAGTTTTCATCAAGTTGCTTCTGTTTTTCCTGCGAATGGCGGTTATGCTACTTGGTTTCAAGGGCGTGTGGTCGATATGTTTTATTTTCCGCTTTTTGATGTAAATATTCCGTCATGGATTCCGTTGGCAGGCGGTAAACATTTTACTTTTTTTGAACCGGTGTTTAATGTAGCCGATAGTGCTATTACCATTGGGGTGGCTATTTTGCTTCTTTTTAACAAACGAATTTTCGGTGATAAGACAAATCAAGAAAAATACGAAAGTGATTATAAAAAAACCATTGATAAGTTGGTATCAGACAACGAGAATTTGATTGCTTAATCTTTTTGCGACATCTTTTATTTGTAACGAAAGAGTGATCTTGAATTAATAAGATTAGGCTTTTTATCAAGATAATAAGTTTTGTCGGGTAACATTCTGAGTTTTAGCACATTATTATATTATCAAACTGAGGCTGTCTTGCGGGACAGCCTCACAGGATAACAACACAAACACTCCTATGAATATGAAAAAAACATACTATTACAGCAAACCTAAAACCAATCTACAAATCATAATACAAAGTTATCTTAAACCAATGGATAAATCAATCGGGTAAAATATGGATTTTTGTATAAGGGTTTTCCCTGTCCGAATTGACATCAAGTTTTAATAAAAAAATTTGTCGATATTGTTAAATTTTTGTTGTAATTTTTTTTGATACTTTGCTCCGTCCTTGACATTTTCAACAGACATTAAATGGTGCATATCATCTTCAATATCGTGAAAAAATCGCTGAATTTGTCGTAGGTCTTTATTCTTGTAATTATTATTGAGCAAAATTGTTTTGGCTTTGTCAAAGATATTTTTTCCTAAGTTTCGGTAAGCTTCGACGGTTTGAGGATGATTTTGGTTTAGTTTATCAATAAGCTTATTTAATTTTTTCATATCATCGGGTTGCAATTTTACTTTTGACAATATTTGCTCGGTTTGTTGTTTCATTGTGTTGCCGTGATGTTTGTGTCCGGTTGTTTGAAATTTGTAATTATACAAGCCTTTTGCTATTAAAGTTAATTTATCGTCTCCAATAGGTAAAGCCGGCATCAATCCGAAACGGCGAGCGGCACCGGGCATCAAAATTTTTTCTTCGGAAGGGTGATTAACCCAATTTACCACTGCTTTTATAAAGTCATTTTTTTGAGGATAGGCTGACTTATAGTGTCGTTGCACATTAGCCATTGGTGGTGCTTGCATTTGGTCTCGTTTGGCGGGATCGGGTTTTTCAAAATGACAACTTAAACAAAACTGTTTCATTAGAACATAAGCCTTGTCGGTTGTCAAACTGTCATGAAGCGAAGCAAGTTCGGATACCGGCGTTGTTTTAACAACTTGTGTGTGTGTTTTCCGTGAGGTATTTCGGTTTGAACATGCCGTTAATAAAAACAACAAAACAATAGGTATGGATAAATATTTCATGAGAACAATGTTTAATAATTATATCCAAATATACAATGGAGTCAATTGAAAAAAAACGGCAAAAGTCTCATTTTCAATAATCTTAATCAAAATTTAAGATTATATTTACTGTGCATATATCTTTATTTGTTGTTCGCCGGTTGATTTTTTGTAAGCTCTAAACATGCCTTTTGTATTAAAAAACCAAGCAATATTTCCTTGTTTATCGATACCAATCATACCGCCGTCGCCTCCCAAATTTTGAATATATTTGATGGTTTGTTTTTGGGCTTGGTGCAGTGATAAATTTTGGTATTTCATCAAAGCGGAAACATTGTAAGCGGCAACTGTTCTGATAAAATATTCACCGGTTCCGGTGCACGATATACCACATGTTTGGTCATCGGCATAGGTGCCGGCTCCAATAATGGGTGAGTCGCCAATACGACCGTATTGTTTGTTCATCAATCCGCCTGTTGAGGTTCCGGCAGCCAAGTGTCCTTGCTTATCGAGTGCGACACAACCTACGGTTCCGTATTTTTTTATTCCGTTGAATTCATAAGTCGATTGTGCGGTTTTTTTATGTTCTTTATTTTGGATTTGTTGAAGTTGTTTCAATCTTTTTTGGGTAACAAAATATTTTTCATCTTTGATTATGATGTCATATTGTTTACAAAATTCTTCGGCACCTTGTCCGGCTAACAAAACGTGTCGGGTACTGTCTTTGACCAACAAGGCGGCATTAATGGGATTTTTGATATGCGATACGCCGGCTACGGCACCACAATTGAGGTTACTGCCGTCCATTATGGAAGCGTCCATTTCGGGTTTTCCTTTGCTGTTTAGCACACACCCTTTACCTGCATTAAACAAAGGAGAATCTTCCATAACATTAATGGTTTTTTGTACTGCCTCAATTGCTGTTCCTCCATTTTTTAACACCAGATAACCTGTATTGAGTGCTTCGTTAAGTTTTTCTTTATAAGCTTTTTCCACTTCGGGAGGTAAATTATTAATATAGCCTGCGCCTCCGTGTATAACTATGGCATAAGGTATTTTGGTTTGGGATATACTTGTTTGTGTTTGGCTTTGGTTACATGAATAAAAACTTGCCATGAAAAAGAGCAAAAGAACAATATTAGGTTTCATCGAATATAAGAGTTTGGATTTAGTTGAGAAAAAAATGTTAATTTGTTGCTTAGCAATAAGTTTTTGTCATCAACTAAATATTATTAAAAATTAGAGTGTCTGTTTATTATTCTACTTTTTCGACAAACAAACCCTTATCGGTATTATTAACTTTGGCTTGTTTCTTTTTGGTTAAACTTTTAATGGTTTTATCCCATTTTTTGTTACTCAATCCCGATTTTTGTTTAAGTTCCGACAATAAAACAGGGCTTTGTTCTCCGAGTAGTTTTAACACGTGTTTTTCTTCGTCGGTTAGAGCTACGGCTTTTTTTTCGGGTTTCATTTGCGGAAAAAATATTACTTCTTGAATGCTGTCGTTATCGGTCAAAAACATAGTTAAACGATCTATGCCGATACCGATACCGGATGTAGGCGGCATACCATATTCCAAAGCACGCAAAAAGTCTTGATCTATAAACATGGCTTCGTCATCGCCTTTTTCGGACAGGCGCAATTGTTCTTCAAAACGTTCGCGTTGATCAATGGGGTCGTTGAGTTCCGAATAAGCATTAGCCAATTCTTTTCCGTTTACCATAAGTTCAAAACGTTCGGTTAATCCGGGCTTGCTTCGGTGTGCTTTGGTCAAAGGGCTCATTTCTTTGGGATAATCGGTTATAAAGGTTGGTTGAACGTAATGTTGTTCACATTTTTCACCGAAAATTTCGTCTATTAATTTTCCTTTGCCCATGCTCTCATCTACTTCTATATCGAGTTTATTGGCAATTTCACGTATTTCTTCTTCCGATTTGCCATGCAAGTCGTATCCTGTATATTCTTTGATAGCGTCCAAAATAGGGACACGCGGATAAGGTGCTTTAAAATCGATAATTTTATCACCCATTTTTACTTTGGTATCACCGGTTACTTCTTTGGCAACTTTTTCGAGTAATTCTTCGGTCATGTTCATCATCCAATTGTAGTCTTTGTAAGGCACATAAAGTTCCATAACGGTAAACTCGGGGTTGTGGGTTTTGTCCATTCCTTCGTTTCGGAAGTCTTTGGCAAATTCGTAAACACCGTCAAAGCCGCCTACAATTAGACGTTTGAGATAGAGCTCATTGGCTATTCTCAAATACAAGGGGATATCCAAAGCATTGTGATGCGTAATAAACGGACGTGCTGCCGCACCACCCGGAATAGGTTGTAAAATGGGAGTTTCAACTTCTAACCAACCACGTTCGGTAAAGAAGTTGCGCATGGTATTGATAATTTTGCTTCGTTTGATAAACGTATCTTTTACTTTGTCATTTACTATCAAATCGACATAACGTTGTCTATAACGCAATTCGGGGTCTGAAAAAGCATCGTGCACTTTGCCGTCTGCATCTATTTTTACAACGGGCAAAGGGCGTAATGATTTGGATAAAACCGTCAATTCTTTAACATTAACCGAAGGTTCACCGACTTGGGTTTTAAATACTTCTCCTTTTACGCCGATAATGTCACCTATATCTAATAATTTTTTAAAAACCGTATTATACATGGTTTTATCTTCTTCCGGGCACAATTCGTCTCGGTTTACATAAATCTGCATACGTCCCGTAGCATCTTTAAGTTCGGCAAACGAAGCTTTTCCCATAATACGACGACTCATCATGCGTCCGGCAATTTGAACTTCTTTGCCTTGATATTGTTCAAAATTGTTAAGTATGTCTTGTATTTTGGCAGTAACTTTATATTCGGCTGCCGGATAGGGTTCTATACCGAGTTGTCTCAGTTTTTTTAAAGATTCTCTTCTTACGATTTCTTGTTCGGATAAGTGCATAAAACGATTTTTTGTAATATGTTGCAAAGATACGCATATTCGTTGATTGACAAAACATACCCGATTTTACAAAAGGAAAAAATACATCAAAGTATATTTTACTCTTTCAAAGCAATCAAATAGGTTGTTTTTGACGCTCACTACAAGTATGTTTTTTTGAACCAAAATTGTCCGACAAGACGGGGCTAAATTTTAATAACACAATTAGGTCTTTTACTGATTTGTCAAATCCTCAATAAATAATAAAAAATACGAGATAAAATTTATACATTCTCAACCATAACATTATAAATCTGATTATTTTAAAATATGGCATACAGGAATTTTCCCCTGCAAAAACAGGTTTTATCATCTTGTATAAACAATAAACTCATTCTATATTTGTATCAACTCTTTCACTAAGGGAGGATAAAGTAAAATTAGTATTTTGTTTGTTTGTTTGTGTTGTTAACCGGTCAAAGTTTCACTGTGAACAGTGGAACTTTGATTTTTTTTATAAATCATTTTGAAGTTTTTTATCAATTTGATATTTATAAAGATAAAGACTTGCAAAACTAAAAAAAGTGGCTGTTGCCGCACCTGCAATACCCCAAACGGGTATCAACAGCAAATTTAAGACTAAGTTTAATACGGCAGCCAATCCGGTTGCTTTAAATATTTGCCAGTCTTTCTTGAAGGCATAGATGACAAAATGGTGTAAAAAGGAAAGATTTAGCAAAAAATTGCCTCCCAATAACAACAAAAAAACATGAAATTTTTGCAAATAAACCGATTTGTCGATATATAACAAAATAATGGGTAAAACAAACGACAATAATAATCCCGTTGCTACTCCGTAAATCACAATTTCATTTTTGAACCGGATATAAGTTTGTAAAAATTTCGACTTGTCTCTTTTCATAACACCCTCAACCAGAGCAGGATACAAAACCGAAACAACTATTGTAAACAGAACGATATTCATCACATTGGATACATTGGCAAAAAACGCATATACACCTACGGCTTTTTTATCCAAAAACCAATCGATTAGATAACGGTCGGAAAATTCAATGGTTTTATAAGCCAAAGTCGCCAATATATAAGGTGTGCTTATAATAATACCTTTTTTTATCCAATTGACCTCCCACTTAAAGTTATTTATAGCTATTTTGTGTTTTTTGTGCCAGACTATTATCAGCGAAAACACCAAAGCCGACAGATTTCCGGCAAGCCACAACAATAACACCTGTTTTACGTCAATTTGTTTTGCCTTATAAATATATAAAGCGGCAACCAAAACCCAAAGACCGTTACGTAAAAACAAATTGAAATTTGCCGCCCAAGGTTTTTTGAATACAAAAAGCAAACGATAAAATTCCGTATTGAGATGCTCGGTTACCAAAACAGCATAAAAAATCCAAAGATATTGCCGGTCAAAATTTTCGTAGTAAAAAATAAGATAAACCAACGGAAAAAGAACAATATATAATATAATGTATAAGCTAAATTGATTAAATATTATTTTTTGAATATTGACTCCCGACTCCAATACGGCACGATTGGCGTAACTGTAAAAATCCATGCCTAACAAAAAAACCAATAAAAAAATTGTCGTGGCTACCAAACTATATGTTCCGAAAGCCGTTTCGGAATATTGAAAATACAAAACGGTAAACAAAAATTTACCGAAAACCGACAAACCTCGAATACCAAGTAAACCTAATTTTGATATATTAATAACCCGATTGTTCATTCATTGTAAATTGTTATGTAAATATCCTAATTTTAATTGCCATTACCAAATACAAAGTTTTTACTTTTTATAAAGCCCGAAGATTATTGGTGTGCGGGCAAGAATATAAAACGCCCAAACGGTCCAAAACGGCAATGTGATATAAAACATACGAGGAAAAGCACTAACCAAACTGCTGCCCGACAAATAAATCGCAAAAAACAAAAGGAGAATTGTTATGGAAAACGGTAACGAAATTTTAAGCAAAAACCAACGGAGCAGTGCTATAAGTAAAATAAACAACCAAATCAAATTAACCCATGAAAAAAGTTTGAATTTAAAACTGATTGCACCTGTCAGAAAAGGATAACCGATAAACAAACGTCCCAAATTGGAAAGCCAATTTTTAAAATATTTAAACGGGTGATTTTTTATATTGCGTATGGCTGCCTTTTGTAAAGCTTCGTCCATTTGCAAAGCCGGTAACCGAACCATTATACTATCGACTTCTTGTCGATGTTTGGGATTGGTTGCCAAATATCGAGGAGTCATAAAACTTCCGTTTTCATCGGCATAAGGAGTGCTCATGGTATATAACGACAAACTTGCCGCATTGCTCCAATAAAAAACTTTGCCGGTTAGCCGGTAAGTATAAATCATATATGGCGTGCTCATAAACAGTGCCAAAACAAATACTTGAAAAACGGCTTTAACCTTCGGATTGCGACTAAACAAAAACCAAATTGCAGTAATTAGAGCAAGACTCAAAACGGCATAAGCAAAAACCACTTTGGTTAGCATAAGCACCAACAAAACCAAAGCTATTAAAAACAACTGTTTTTTTTGAATGTTTTTTGATAAATATTTTACCATTAAGTAAGTCAAAAGTCCGATTAAAAACCATGCAAAACTTTCGGTTAAAATTTTGGGCAGCATAACATAAACAGGCAAATAAAAGCCTAAAAATATCACAGCCGGCAACTTCTTTTTTATTTGCAATAAAGTGAATGTTTTGTATGTTAAAATCAAGGTTAAATACAACCACACCGCATTGAGCAATCGAACACTTAATTCGGGTAAGTGCAACACTTTGGTCAAGGCTATCAACAAAGGATAACCGGGTCCGTTCCACAAATTTATTTCGGGAGGCGGCGGTGAATAATAACCGTGCAAAATATTATTGGCAAACATTAGATAGCGAGGTTCGTCGCCTACATAATATTCTTTTTTAAAAACCAAAACTATCAAAATATAGCCGATAAAAAAAGCAAACAAAGTGAACGACACATAAAAGTTCTTGTTATTTATCAAAAAAAACTTCATTTATTTTGCCTTAAACAATCCGTATTTTAAAATGACATAAATAGCCCGCAAACCGTCTTTCCAGTTTATTTTTTTTCCTTCTTCATAGGTGCGACCATAATATGAAATACCTACTTCGTATATGCGTATGCCTTTGACACGACTGAGTTTGGCAGTCAATTCCGGTTCAAATCCAAAGCGTTTTTCTTTAAGGTGTAATGATTTTAAAATATTTGCATCGACCAATTTGTAGCAAGTTTCCATGTCGGTCAAATTCAGATTGGTAAACATATTTGAAAGAGCCGTCAACCATTTGTTACCGATACTATGCCAATAAAACAATATGCGATGCGGATTACCTCCCATAAAACGCGAACCGTAAACCACATCGGCAAAACCATCCACTACGGGTTGAAGTAAGAGATTGTATTCGTTCGGATCATATTCCAAATCGGCGTCTTGAACTATCATATAGTCTCCGGTTGCTTCTTTGATGGCACGATGTAGTGCCGCTCCTTTCCCCATATTTTTGTTTTGTCTAAAAAAACGTATATCCAATTCGGGATTATCGTTCAAATATTTTTGAACGGCTTGCGGTGTTGCATCGGTTGAATGGTCATCGACAATAATTAATTCTTTGGTAAAACCACCTGTCAATTGCACCTGTTTTATTTTGTCCAAAATAAGATGAATGGTTTGTGCTTCGTTGTATGCCGGTATCAATATTGAAAGTTTTCGTGTCATGATTTCCATTTTTCTTTGAGAACATAGCTTATAAATTTGGTATTTCCCACCAAATAACGTTTCCACATACGGCGTGGTTCCTGTATCAGACGATAAAACCATTCCAAACCGATTTTTTGCATCCAGCGGGGTGCCCGTTTTACTTTGCCAGCAATTACATCAAAACTGCCGCCTACTCCCATGATAAAATTGACATTTTTTAAGGTGTCTTTATAATTGTTTAAAAAATTTTCTTTAGTTGGAGAGCTAATTGCCACAAATAAAATTTGGGCGCCGCTTTGAGCAATTTGATTGGCTATTTCGGGTTCTTCATGTTTTGAAAAATAACCGTTTCTATATCCTGCTACAATTTGGTTTCCGTATTTTTCGGAATATGTATTCACTACTTTTTTTACGATTTCTTCCCGAGCACCGAAAAAGAAAATTTTATATTTTTTTCGGGCTGCCAAAGCGACCAAATTTTGCATCAAATCGATACCGGCAACTCTTTCTTTAAGGGGTTTTTTCAAAAAACGACTAGCCCATACCACTGCTTGTCCGTCGGCATTGATCAGGTCGGCACTATTGACATCTTTATGCAATTGTTTGTCGGTTTGCATGGCTGCCATTTTACCGGCATTGACTACCACATGGTGTATTTGTTTGCCTTGCACAATGGCTTGTTCGATAAGTGCCATGGTTTCGTCCATGGTCAAATTGTGTATGGTAGTATTTAAAAATGTTACGGTCGGTATCACTAATTTTATTGGTTTTTGGCTAAAAAATTCAACAATTCCATTTGAACCTTTTTACTGTCATAACGGGCTGCTGTTTGCAAGGCGGCTTGTCTTAAACGATGTTTTTTGTCATCAGATAAATTATTGTATTTCAATATTTTAAGATACAAATCGGTTTTTTTATTCACGTCAAATACCAATCCGTTTTCACCGTCTTTTAAATATGTCAGCAGTGCCGGATGTTTGCTTCCGATAACAGGGGTACCACATGCCATAGCTTCCAAACCTACCAGTCCCAAACTTTCGCCTTTGTATTGCGTAGGAAAAACAAAAATATCCGATTGGCGGTAAATACGGGCAATTTGACTGTGGGTTAAACCCGAAAACAATTGCACGGGTAAAGATAAATCTTTTATTTGTTTTTGTATCAAAGATTTGTCAGGTCCGTCGCCTACCATTATGACTTTTAAATCGGAGATGGTTTTTTGTCTGACCAAACGAGCAATGGCATCTAAAAAAACACTCCAACCTTTTTCGGAAACAAACGAAGATACAAAAGAAATTGTAAAATTATTCTCACGCAACGTGTTATCAGGATAAAAAACACTTGTATCGATACCTCCCGATGGGTAAACCAGTATCTCATCGATATTTTTTTGATAATAATCGCTTATTTTTCGAGCAAAATATGACGAGGGGACTATTACCGGATATTTTTTAACCAGACATATTTGAAACCGAGCTAAAATTTTCTTTTTAAAACTGTCAAAGAGCATATCGTTGCCGTGAAAGTTGAGAAACAATTTTTTGTTGCTCCAACAAAACAAAGACAATACCGGTGCCATAAACAAAGGTGCGTGCACATAAATAGGGTTACGAGACGAAGCCGTAAAAAGCAAACGAAATATTTTGAAATACAAATATATATATCCGATTATTTTGTCAAGCAACCGGTATTTTTTGGGTAAAACAATTTTTTTTACTCTGTATTTTTTATTGACGGAATTTTTAAAATTTTTGACAAACACACCGTATCTTATATTCGTTTTGGACGGATACATGTTGGAAATAAGATACAAAATTTGCCGGTTATTTTTCATTGTTAAATATAAAATTAAACTTAAATATCATGCAAAAATAAGTTTATTTTTCAAAATGTAATTTTACGGCGAGCAATGCTGTTACAACGGCAAACTTGTTTCGGTATTCAAAAATATTGTCATTGTAAATTTGTTGCAAATCGGATTTTATTTCGGGGGGTAATAAGTCATTGGATATTTCTCTTGTAATAATTTTATCCAGTTCGGCTAATATTTTTTTGTTTTGTTTCAACCAAATTCCATAAGGATTCATGCTGTCATATTGCCAATGAAAATATTTTTTGGCTCCGTTATAATAGCGTTTAAAGATTTTGCCGTATTTGATTTTCCATTTTCGATTAGGCTTCATTTCGATTTTATCCCAGGGATATTGCAATACTTGGGGGTGGTATTTGCGTAGCCAATCAAAATAAATCATTTGGTTTTTTTTGTATTCTTTGGGTAACGAAATACAAAACTGTATGAGGTCTCTGTCATAAAAAGGCGAAATGGTTTCGGCAAAATCCGATATTGCCTTGTCGCCAAACAAAGTCGCATGCATGGCTCTTTCTTCATAAATAAACATTTCGTAACCTTTATATTGATATTTTTTTAATATGGCGGGTAAACTTTTTATTTTTTGCAACAAATGAGGGTTTTTTACAAAACCTGTGTATCCGAGTTTATCTTTGTTTTTATAAAAGTCAAAATCGGTTGAAGTAAATGCCCCGAAAATAAGGTCGCCTATTTGTCCGGAGTGTATCATTGGATATTCGTTTAAAAAGGCTTGTTGTAACGAATACCTGAGATGTGCTATGGTATTGTAATAAATCATTCCATCGGTGGGTTTTATATAATTTTGATAAATATCATTTATCAAATAATCTCCTCCGTCCAAATAAATACTTTGGTGTTTAAAATTTTCATGACGGGCAATCGATTCGGCATAACGCAAATCTTTGGAAGATGCTTGTCCGAAAGTTAAGCTGTATATGTTTTTAAAACCCATTTTTTTGGCTATCATTGCATTGACACGTGCATCCATGCCGCCACTTAGCAAAGTAAAATATTTATTTCCGTATTCGCTATTTTTTTGCCAATTGTTTTTTATGGAAGTTGTTAATTTTTTTTCAATTTGTTCAACAGCTTCATTGTATGAAATTTTTTCGGTATATGAATGATAGGCAAAATACGATTTTACGCTAATCCGGTTATCTATTAAATCGTATGTCAAAACGGAGGCATACGGCAGTTGTTTTACTTCATTGATATAAGTTTGATTGTCCATGACAAAACCATACATTGCCATCATATAAACCGCATCATGATTTAGAGTGTAATTAATATTATTTTGATTAAAAAGAAGCGTTAAAATTTGTAATGACGAAGCAAAAGCCAAACCTTTTTCGGTGTGATAATAATAAATATTTTTTGTTGTCAAATGATCATTGAAAACATAAATTTTTTGTAAATTTTCATCAAAAATAAAACCCGAAAAAACTCCCGTAAGTTCCGCTACAAAGTTTATTCCTTTTTTTTGATATGCTTCCCAAAAATCGTGTGGCACATTTAAATCGTCGGACAAATTTATACCATCAAAAAAAATGTTTACTCCATTTTTTTTATAAAAAAATTTGTCGTTGGGCATATTATTCAACAGACTACCGCCATATAGATTTTCTTTATATTTTTTTTTTATAACTAATTTATCTTTTATTGAAAAATTATCTTCAAAATTTATTTTACCTTGTAAAAAAAAGCCGTATAAAGCCATTGGTTCTATTATTTTATGAATTATTTTGAATTATTTCGGGAATAGAAAACAACAAAAATACTGTAAAAAAAGGCAAAAATAAAAATACCTTTGTTTCGTTGCAAAAAAGATTCGCCGCCGGCAAATAAAACCATAAGTACCCAAAAATATAATGTGTCTTGTTTTAAACGGGTTTTACGTGCCAAATGAAACAAAGCATATACAAACGTTGAAATCCCTAAGATACCGGCTTTAAATAACAGTTCAAGATATTGATTATGAGCATTGTAAGCATGTTTCAAGGCTGTATGATAACCTCCTTTTCGGTAAGCTTCCAAATACAAATCGGTTGCCCGATTTTCTCCCAAACCCCAAAACCAATTTTTTTGTTTCACAAACAATTCGCCTATGGCTTTCCAACGAAAAATACGTTCTTCACCTTGTAACAGTTGAAGCATTTTTTTGTGCAAAAAGTCAAACTGTAAACTTGCCCAAACAACCAACCCCATAACCATAAACATCCATAACAAATTTTTTACCTTAAAATTTTTCATACTATTGATAACAACCAATAACAAAAATCCGATAATTCCGATACGACTGTTGGTTTCAAACAAAAACAAAAGCATCAGTGCCACAAGCAATGATATACCGATCTTATGCTTATGTTTTAGCGGTTGCAAAGTTTGTCCGAAAAGCAATACGCTGAGAAACAAAACCAGCAAAACAGCATAATAACTCGGATGAAAATGTAGTTTACGCAAAAGATTTTCACCGGTGTAAATCCACTGAAAAAAATATTGTAATTCGTGAAAAAACGGAAAAGGTCGCTTATAGATTGTAATTAAAACGTCTGCCCAAGACAGTAACATGCCGGCAAATAATCCCGCTCCCAAAGCTTTGAAAATACCGGAATAAGGTATGCGTTGTTTGTTTACGCCCAATATAAACACCGGCAGCAACAGCAAACCTATGCTTTGTCCTACTTGGTCAAAATTGCAATATTGAGGACAATTTATCAGTGCCAAATAAACGTATGACAAATATACCAAAGCAATAGCTATCAAACTGTAACGGTGTCGTTTCAGGTTTTTAATTTTTTCGTTCCAAGGCAACAACAACCAAGACAAGCCCAAAAGCCACATGACTATTACATTGATTTCACGCCACAAAGGCAATGTAAAACCAAACAATAGCAGTGCTGTTTTATACCACTCTTCAGGCTTGTATAATTTGTTTATATCTAACTTCATAAGTATTATTTTGAGCTACTTCATCCAGTTTTGTTACAAGTTTTTTATAGCTTTCTTTTAGTAATAAACTCTTCAAACTTTCATGTATTGCACGAGGTTGGGTTATATCGACAAATAGCGGATAATCGCTTCCAACCAAACTCAATAACGGCAAGTGAGGAGCAGAAACAAAAGGCAGGCGAAAATTGATAAAATCCAATATTTTGATAGGAAAAGTGATGTCGTCATAAGCATTACGCGGGCGACTATGAAAACCGAAAGCAATATTGTTTTTTTGTATATAATTCAAAATTTCGGAATGAGATACCGAATCAAATTTAATATAATCATTTTGTTGGAAAGTT
>Ga0256834_1001768_pt1 | contig 14259 bp, 17 predicted proteins | sample 4281140metaG_FD_190536 | JGI IMG/M metagenome (GOLD analysis project Ga0256834, IMG submission 190536) | Hydrothermal vent microbial communities from East Pacific Rise, Pacific Ocean - 4281-140 | ecosystem: Environmental > Aquatic > Marine > Hydrothermal vents | place: Pacific Ocean: East...
ACGACCTATTTAAGTGATTGAAACGCTCTAAGGTTTGAATTTACATCATAAAAAAGCGCCGCTGGAAATTTCAGCGGCGCTTTTTTTGTTTGGTGTTTAATGATCTTAGAATAGAGAGGCGTTTATCCAAAGGTGGGCCATGATGCTAGCCGCATAACCAAGAGCGATAGCCCATGTCCATTTTAGATGGCTCATAAAAGTATAATAACCGCGCGCTGTGCCCATAAGTGCAACACCAGCGGCTGAGCCGATGGAAAGCAATGAGCCGCCAACACCAGCGGTTAATGTAATGAGCAACCATTGACCACGTGCCATTTCGGGGTCCATCGTTAAGACGGCAAACATCAACGGAATATTATCAACAATGGCAGAAAGCAACCCAATGATAATATTTGCTTTTGTCGGCCCAAGATCGCCATACAGGGATTGAGACATCAACTCAAGATAGCCTGCAACACCTAAGCCACCAACAGCGAAAATAATCCCAAAGAAGAATAATAAAGTGTCCCATTCTACCCGTTCAATTTCTTTAAAAGAATCCATGAACATATCTGGTTCGTTTGGGCGGGCTGGATGTCTCTTCAGAAAATAACTAAACACCATTAAATAACCAAGTCCCATCATCATGCCCATTGCTGCGGGTAAGTGGAGGAATTGGTTGAAAGACACAGCAGTAAAGATGGTGGCGGCAAACAAGAAGATAACGAGCTTTGCCCCGCGTTTCATTGTGATATCATCACTTACTGCTTCGGGCGTTTCTTTGGGTACGGCAAAAGTCATAATGACAGCTGGAACAAGGAAGTTGATAACTGAGGGAATGAAAATGGCTAAGAAGCCGAAAAACTCAACTTTGCCTTTTGTCCAAACCATCAAGGTTGTTATGTCGCCAAAAGGTGAGTAAGCCCCGCCCGCATTTGCAGCCACGACAACATTTACGCAAGCCAAGACAATGAATTTTGGGGATTTGGCACCAATTGCCATAACAACAGTACCCATGACCAGCGCTGTTGTCAGGTTATCGAGTAACGGTGACATGAAGAAAGCTAGGATACCAGTTAGCCAGAATAACTGGCGGTAACTTAAATTTGCACCGGTTAATTTTGTTTTCAAAACGGCAAAAACGCGGCGCTCTTCAAGTGAGTTTACATATGTAATGGCCACTAATAGGAATAAGAAAAGTTCGCCATACTCTTCAAGTATGTGCTTTGCGGCGGTATTTAGTGCTGCGGTCTTTTCAGCGCCTGTACCAATGTAAGCAATCGCGATAATAGCCCAAATCAAACCAGCCGCTAACATGACAGGCTTTGATTTGCGCATGTGAATTTGTTCTTCAACGATAACCAGAGCATAGGCAATCGCAAAGATTATTACGGCCAAAATCCCAGCCCAATGAACGGTAAGGTTCATTAGTGCAGGTTTTTCGTCAACCCCTTGGCTTGCAAAGGCAAGTGTTGGGACCATTACAAAAATGCTGGTTAAAACGAGCGACAGAACACGTTTCATCAAATCTTCCTTTGTTAGAAATTTAGCCTGACATGTAGCTAAAAAATTGGCGTAAATCTAGATGTAACTAAGATGCGCACAGAAAGTTTAGAGGTTGTACCCAGTTTCCCCGTGGGAGGTGTAATCCAAACCCTCGATTTCTGATTGTTCATCAACCCGTAGACCAACAGTATATTGGCAGATTTTGACAATAATGACGGTTGCGATGATTGACCACAATGCTGCGGCACCAACGCCAATGGCCTGCACGCCAAATTGCCCAATCATTGTTTGACCTTCGGCCAAGCCCGTGCCGCCAGGAAGGCCCGCTAAAAATGCAACCAACAATGTGCCGATGGCACCGCCAACACCGTGCACGGCAAGGACATCAAGGCTGTCGTCATATTTCAAGCGATTGCGGATGACTTCAACCGCGATGTAGCAAATAATGCCGCCTACAAGTCCAAGAATGACCGCTGCCATTGGCCCGACATAACCAGAAGCTGGTGTGATTGTTGCAAGGCCTGCAATGGTGCCCGTTACAATGCCAACCAGTGATGGTTTGCCAAAGCGTTTCCATTCAATCACCATCCAAACCAAGGACGCGGTGGCTGCTGACATATGAGTGGCAAGCATGGCCATGCCTGCATCGGTGCCTGCAGAAAGTGCACTACCTGCGTTAAAGCCAAACCAACCAACCCACAACATTGAAGCACCAACCATCACCATCCATGGGGCGTGTGGTGGTTGAATGTGAGAAGGAAAGCCTTTGCGTTGGCCAAGCATGATGGCAATGACCAAAGCGGATACGCCAGCTGTGACGTGGACAACGATACCACCAGCAAAGTCCATTGCGCCCATATCAGCTAACCAACCGCCGCCCCATACCCAATGGGTTACGGGTGAATAAACGATGATGAGCCAAAGGGCAGAGAAAAGCAGAACGGCGGCGAACTTAATGCGCTCAACATAAGCACCGACAATCAAGGCGGGCGTGATGATGGCAAAGGTGCCTTGGAACATGAAGAACACGGTTTCAGGTAAGCCAGAGCCTTCCATAATGGTGTCGCGCTCAACACCCATGAGGAAGGCTTTGCTCAAGCCGCCTATCAAGGCGTTACCTTCTGAAAAGGCCAGAGAATAGCCAATGATTAACCACAAAACAGATGCCATTGCAGCAATGGCAACGCAATGCATCAAAACCGATAAAATATTTTTAGAACGGACAAGCCCTGCATAAAAAAGACCAAGGGCAGGTAGTGTCATCAATAGGACTAGCGCTGTTGATGTTAAAACCCAAGCGGTGTTGGCTTCGTTGAGCATGGTGTCGTCTCCATAGGTGGTGTGATTTATTTGGGGACAACATAAATAAAAAAGCCGCTGTTGCACGAGAAAACATACGACAGCGGCAATTTGAAACGGTATTGGTTTTTAGAGCTTAGCTTTTAAACTTGTTATTTCGAGCCGCTAAAGTGCGCAGGCGTAGGGCGTTCAAGCGAATAAAGCCGTGTGCATCTTGTTGATTGTAAGCGCCTTCATCATCTTCAAAAGTAACCAGTTCTTCTTCATATAGTGATTTGGGTGACTTACGACCATCGACAATAACATTGCCTTTGTAAAGTTTAAGGCGGACAGTGCCTTCAACGTGTTCTTGTGATTTGTCGATGAGGGCTTGCAGCATTTCGCGTTCAGGTGAGAACCAGAAGCCGTTGTAAATCATCCGAGCATAATCAGGGATCAAGCTGTCTTTCAAGTGCATGGCATCGCGATCAAGGGTGAGTGATTCCATGGCGCGGTGAGCGGCGAGCAAAATGGTGCCGCCTGGTGTTTCATAAACGCCGCGAGATTTCATGCCGACAAAACGGTTTTCAACCAGATCAAGGCGGCCAATGCCGTTGTCGTGGCCATATTTGTTTAAGGCTTCAAACAACGTGGCTGGCGACATAGCAACGCCGTTGATGGCGATGGGATCACCGTTTAAAAATTCAATTTCAATCTCTGTTGGAGTGTCTGGTGCATCCACTGGATCAATGGTGCGTTGGAACACATACGGTTCTGCGCCAACCCAAGGGTCTTCAAGCACTTTACCTTCTGATGATGAATGCAGCATGTTGGCATCAACCGAAAATGGTGCTTCGCCGAGTTTGTCTTTTGGCACGGGGATTTGGTGCTTTTCTGCAAAGTCGAGTAGGTCTGTACGGCTTTTAAATTCCCAATCACGCCATGGGGCGATGACTTTAATGTCGGGGTTTAGTGCGTATGCTGAAAGCTCGAAGCGAACTTGGTCGTTGCCTTTGCCTGTTGCGCCGTGGGCGATGGCATCAGCGCCCGTTTCTTTAGCGATTTCAACAAGGCGTTTTGAAATGAGTGGGCGGGCAATTGACGTGCCTAATAGATATACGCCTTCATAAACCGCGTTGGCGCGGAACATTGGGAAGACATAGTCTTTGATAAATTCTTCTCGGACATCTTCGATGTAAATTTCTTTAATGCCGAGCATTTCAGCTTTCTTGCGCGCTGGCTCAATCTCTTCGCCTTGGCCAAGGTCGGCGGTGAACGTTACGACTTCGCAGTCATATGTTTCGCTCAGCCATTTGAGAATGATTGATGTATCCAGTCCGCCAGAATAAGCTAGGACAACTTTTTTGATATTTTCGTGTTTGGCCATTTTATCAGTACCTTTTGCGTACGCGTTTAATTGACTAAAATGTGTTGGTATTTTGCGCTGCACTATAGGAATGTTACGGCGATGAGCAAGAAGGAATTTAAAGAAAATGACCGCTTCTGAAAACAGGCCCAAAAAGAGTATTGAGTTTTGGTATGAGTTTGCTTCGCCTTACAGCTATTTAGCTGCGATGCGGGTGGAGGAAATTGCAATTGCTCATGGGGTGCTGGTTGAATGGAAACCGTTTTTGCTAGGGCCCATTTTTAAACAGCAAGGGCTGGAAGATTCCCCTTTTAATATTTTTGCGACCAAAGGTGCATATATGTGGCGTGATGTGGAACGGGTTTGCAAAGAACTAGATTTAAATTTTAGAAAGCCACCAAAATTTCCACAGAACGGTTTGCTTGCCGCGCGGCTGGCAATGTGTGAGGAAGTTAAAGTGCAATGCCCCAAATTTACTCAAGCGGTGTTTTCTATGCAATTTGGCGGTGGTGAAGACATTTCCAATTTTGTAAATATCCAGTCCATTTTAGAAGGTATGGGCTTGGATAGTGAAAAGGCGTTTGCGCAAAGCCAAAGTGAGCAGGTGAAATTGGCATTGAGAAACCAGACCGAACAAGCGGTCCAAAGGGGTGTGTTTGGAGCGCCAACGTTTATTACATCTGATGGAGAGTTGTTTTGGGGAAATGATAGACTTGAGCAAGCAGTTGCATGGGCCGCCAGTTCAGGGCATAAGAGTTAAGAATCCCGGGGGCATATCCGGGCGGTAAAGAATAAATTAAAGGATTTCTCATGTTTCGTTTTCTAATCGGAAAGTTTGCAGCTTTGGCATTGGTGCTGGCTGTTTTTGCTTTTTCACCTGCGAGCGCAAATGCAGCAAGTGCGTGTAAAGGTTTGTCAAAATCATCTTGTACATCAAATGATAGCTGTTCATATGTCAAAGCTCACTCTCGTTCTGATGGCACAAAGGTTAAAGCGTTTTGTCGGGCAAAGCCTGGTAAAGCTGCATCTTCAAAGAAAAAGCCAACTAAAAAAATGACGACGGCTGAAAAGAAAAAGGCAGCGGATAAGAAAAAAACAGCTGCAGCGAAAAAGAAAAAGGCCGAAGAAAAAATGACGCCGGCTGAGAAGAAAAAAGCAAAAGAAAAAGCTAAGAAAGATGCAGCTAAAGAAAAAGCGGCAAAGGCAAAAGCTAAAAAAGCTGAAGAAAAAATGACACCAGCTGAGAAGAAAAAAGCGAAAGCGGCCGAGAAAAAGAAAAAAGCAGCTGAAAAGAAAAAAGCAGCAGCTGAGAAAAAAGCTGAAGCTAAAAAGAAAAAGGCTGAGGCCAAGAAGAAAAAAGCTGAAGCAGCTAAAAAGAAAAAGGCGGCTGACAAGAAGAAAAAAGATAAGAAGAAAAAAGACAAAAAGAAAGAGTCTTAATAGCGATACGATTGCTTTAGCAATCAATGTTGGGGATCAGCGGTTTGCTGGTCCCTTTTTTATGTTTGGATTTTTGGAAACCTTCTGTCCCTCATTGTCAGGCCTGTCCCGTCAATCCATAGTGCCAAAGCTTGCCGATGGGGGCACCTGCATAAAATCGTTGATGAGGTAAAGTTAGGGCGCATCGCAAGAGTTAGGTTTAAGAACAACAAAACGGACCGTCATAGTGGGCGGCCCGTCTTTTCTTACATCGATTGTTAGACAAAAAAACAGCCGCGATTTATGCAGCTTCCATATTTGTTTGAATTTTTGTGATTTCGTCTTTTAGCAATAATTTTTGACGTTTTAGTTCGGCGATTGCCAAGTCGTCAGTGCTAGGGTGAGCAAGGTAGTCTTCCAGTTTGACCTTCAGTTCATCTCGTTTTCTTTCGAGTGATTCAAGGTGAGCTTTAAGTGACATATATTAACCTCCGCTTAAGTTTAAGTTTAGATTAGTCTTTACGACTCAAAGTCTTGCACACCTTGAACACCTTGTCCAATTATCCAGTGTGTTTTTTTGGCTATTGCCATACCAATTGCGCGAGTTCTTGGCGGCTTTAAAGATGTGTGGTAAACCGTGGGTGAAAATGGGAGAAGTAAATGTCTGTAAGTCGGATAAGTTTGTTGGCGCGTTTGAAAGAATTGCAAGGTCAGCACGCTGCACTCCATGCAAAAATTGAGTCTGTTATTGCGCAAGATATTCCCGATCAATTGCGTGTCAGGCGTTTGAAAAAGAAAAAGCTTCAGTACAAAGACGAAATTTTGATTATTGAAGATGAGTTGTTCCCTGACATTATTGCTTGATAATAGGCTATAAAAGTTGCAAAAACGCTTTTTGATTTTACGGGAATTAGAACTGTGAGCACGAAGACATCTGGCATCGCTGAAGTTTCAATCATTATGGGTAGTCAATCTGACTGGCCAACAATGCGCCTTGGTGCGCTGGTTTTGGAAGAACTTGGTGTTGCCTATGAGACCAAAATTGTTTCGGCCCATCGCACGCCTGATCGAATGTTTGACTTTGCCAAAGGTGCAAAAAAGTCTGGCCTTAAAGTCATTATTGCGGGAGCTGGTGGCGCTGCCCATTTGCCGGGCATGGTTGCGGCCATGACGGTTTTGCCAGTGTTTGGTGTGCCGATCCAATCTAAAGCTTTGAGCGGTAAAGATAGTTTATTATCTATCGTGCAAATGCCTGCGGGTATTCCTGTTGGCACTTTAGCCATCGGCAATGCGGGGGCTGTAAATGCTGCTTTGTTGGCAGCGGCAGTTCTGGCCACTAATGATGACGAACTTTCGAGCCGCTTGTTAGCGTATCGTCAAAAACAAACCGATAGCATTGCGTTAGAGCCAAAAGATGATGACTGATACTAATAAATTAGCCCTAAAACCCGGTGCCGTAATTGGCATTCTTGGCGGTGGCCAGTTGGGCCGTATGTTGGCACTTGCAGCAGCCGAACTTGGCTTTGTTTGCCATGTTTATGCACCTGCTGGTGATAACCCCGCTTTTGATGTTGCCGCGCGCCATACCGCTGCGCCATATGAAGATGAAGCGGCGCTTTTGGCTTTTGCAAAAGATGTTGATGTGGTGACGTATGAATTTGAAAACATTCCAGATGCTTGTTTAGCATTTTTAGTTGACCGTGTGCCTGTGCGCCCCGGTGTTAATGTGTTGGCGATTACCCAAGATAGAATTTCAGAAAAAAATATGGCCGTAGATCATGGCGTTGGGGTGCCTGATTTTGCAGCGGTTAATAGTGTTCGCGATATTGAAAACGAAATTGATCGTATTGGTCGCCCTTGTGTTTTAAAAACACGGCGTTTTGGTTATGATGGTAAAGGTCAGACGATTATTCGCGATGGCGATGATTTGGCTAAATGCTTTGCTGACATTGGTGAGCAGCCAGCGATTTTGGAAAGCTTCGTGCCGTTTGATTTAGAAGTCTCTATTGTTGCGGCGCGTGATGTGAACGGAAAAATAGTGGCTTTTGATATTCCTGAAAACCGTCATGAAAACCATATTTTAGCAACTAGCCGTGTACCGGCTAATATTTCTAAACAAGCCAGTGATAAGGCGATGGAGATTGCCGTTAAACTGGCGACAGCGCTTGAATATGTAGGGGTGTTTGCTGTGGAATTGTTCGTGTCTGAAGGTAAAGACGGGCAAGAACCGCAGGTGCTGATGAACGAGATTGCGCCACGGGTGCACAATTCTGGCCATTGGACGCAAGATGCGTGTCATGTTTCTCAGTTTGAGCAACACATTCGCGCCGTTGCTGGTTTGCCATTGGCTGACCCGTTTCGTCATAGTGATGCGGTGATGTATAATTTGCTTGGACAAGATGGGGCGCAATGGGAAGCTTTGGGGGGTGAACTGACCACTCAAGAGAATATGTGTATTCATTTGTATGGTAAGGCAGAAGCTCGCGAAGGCCGTAAAATGGGACATGCGACACAATTATCAAAAAGAAAACACTGAAAAATGCTGAAAAGTATTGAAATAGCCTGAGAAATGAACGCTTAAGTCTCGACATTGCTGGTTATCTTTGATAATAAACGCCATCTAATAGGCTACCTTTGGTGGGCTAAATGCTTTTTCTGTGAATTTTCAGATTTGGCAAAAATAATTCGATTAACCGTTTAATAGTTAGGATCTTGCACGTGCAAGTATTTGTTCGCGATAATAATGTAGATCAGGCGCTTAAAGCCCTGAAAAAGAAGCTTCAACGTGAAGGTGTTTTCCGTGAAATGAAGCTTCGTAGCCATTACGAAAAACCATCTGAAAAACGTGCACGCGAAAAAGCAGAAGCTATTCGCCGTACTCGCAAGCTTGCTCGTAAAAAAGCACAACGCGAAGGCATGATGCCTTTTTCTGGCGGTCGCTAAGGGCCTAAGCTCTCGGTTTGATTTAAAAGGCTTTTAGCTTTTTACGCTGAACAACAATTAATAAGCTGCCTTGCAATCGCAATGGCGGCTTTTGTTGTTTGTGGAAGTGTTTTAGTGAACCTTCATTATCGGGCTTGCCTCGATAATCCATCTTGCACCTCATCCCTAGGATCCTGACCCTAGTTTACCGTGGATCACCGCCACAAAGGCGATGAGTGGTGGGGTGACGGAGGAACGGGAATTGGCTAGAGTCGTTCATGTTTTCATTGACCCAGAACGACCTATTTAAGTGATTGAATTATGGTGTTTCATGTCCTGTTTGTGATTCAAACAAAACATGAAACGCTCTAGTGTCCGCTGGTTGATAAGTTCAAGCCAATAGCGCCGATGATTATCATGGCCATAAATAGGACGCGCAATGGGGTGAAGGTTTCGCCGAACCAGAATATGCCGATGAGCACAATTAGCAGTGTGCCAACGCCTGACCAGATCGCATAGGTGATGCCAAGCGGCATACTTTTTAATGTATGAGACAATAGCGCCAAGCTGATGATGTAGAGGGCCATGGAAGCTGCAAATATCCACGGCTTTTGTACACCATCTGAAAGCTTTAAGGCTGCTGTGCCTGCCACTTCAAAGGCAATTGCGATATAAAGGACTAACCAATTCAATGTGCCTTAGCCTTTTTAAAAACTGCGTTAAATGGCAAGGCGTTGGATTTAATCCATTGCCTTATTGATTTCTTCGACCATTTTCTTGGCATCGCCGAGCAACATCATGGTGTTGTCGCGATAGAATAATGAGTTGTCGATGCCCGCATAACCAGATGACAGTGAGCGTTTTGAGAACATCACTGTGTTGGCTTTCCAAACTTCAAGAACAGGCATGCCAAAGATCGGTGATTGGGGATCTTCTTTAGCGGCAGGATTGGTCACATCGTTAGCGCCAATAACATATACGACATCGGTGTTAGAGAAGTCAGAGTTGATGTCTTCAAGTTCAAACACTTCGTCATATGGCACGTTTGCTTCTGCAAGCAGCACGTTCATGTGGCCAGGCATGCGGCCCGCAACGGGGTGAACGGCATACTTAACATTAACGCCAGCTTCTTTAAGCTGGTCGGCCATTTCACGTAGCGCGTGTTGAGCTTGAGCAACGGCCATGCCGTAACCTGGAACGATAATCACAGAAGATGCGTTTTTCATTAGGAATGCGGCATCTTCGGCTGAGCCTAGTTTAACAGGCTTTTGTTCGCCATTGTCGCTTGCCGCAGGGCCGCCAGCTTCGCCGCCGAAGCCGCCAAGAATAACGCTAATGAATGAACGGTTCATGCTTTTACACATGATGTAAGACAGGATTGCGCCCGATGAACCAACCAATGCGCCTGTGATAATTAGTGCTGTGTTGCCAAGGGTAAAACCAATACCAGCCGCTGCCCAACCTGAATAAGAGTTCAGCATAGACACCACAACGGGCATATCTGCGCCACCGATTGGAATGATGATTAGAACGCCCAAAACAAAGGCTAGAATGGTAAGCATCCAGAATGTTGTGTGGCTTTCTGTGGTTGCAAACATGGCAATCAAAATGACGAGTAAAATACCTAGCGCCAGATTGACCATGTGCTGGCCTTTGAAAACAATAGGTGCGCCAGAAACAAGACCATGCAGTTTAGTAAAGGCAATGACAGAGCCAGAAAATGTAATGGCGCCAATAGCAACACCAAGGGACATTTCAATCAGGCTGCCTGCGTGAATCTGGCCAGGTGCGCCAATGCCAAAAGCTTCAGGAGCGTAAAGGGCCGATGCTGCCACAAAGACGGCGGCCATACCAACCAATGAGTGAAAAGCAGCAACCAGTTGCGGCATTTCAGTCATGGCGATGCGTTTCGCCGTAACTGCGCCGATCACGCCGCCAATGCCGATGCCGCCAAGGATAAGCACCCAAGTCATGAAGCTGCCTTCGGGGATAGCAAAAAGGGTCGTTACAACCGCAACACCCATACCGACCATACCAAGCGTGTTACCGCGACGGGAGCTTTCAGGGTGTGAAAGGCCTTTGAGGGCCAAAATGAAAAGACTGCCAGCTAAAAGATAAAGCAGGGCTGAGATATTTGCAGACATGTCGGCTTATCCTTTTTTCTTGTACATGGCCAGCATGCGCTGGGTGACGAGGAAACCGCCGAAGATGTTCACCGAGGCTAAAATCAAGGCCAAAAAGCCAAAGACCATCGCGATTGTATTGCCCGATGCAATGGCACCTGCGCCAATGGCCATAATGGCACCAACCACGATCACAGAAGAAATGGCGTTGGTAACGGCCATTAAAGGTGTATGCAATGCAGGTGTCACGCTCCAAACAACAAAGTAACCAACGAAGATCGCCAGTACGAAAATTGCCACGCGAAAGACGAATGGATCGATGCCTGTTACGGCAGCAGCAGCATCTGCGCCTCCGCCATCTGCCACTAAAGCGGCTTGATCGGCGAGTGCTTGTGCTTTGTCAGCTGCATTTTGCGCTTGTGCGGCTGCGGCCTTTGCAGCGTCTGCTGCTTGTTGAGCTGTCATTTGAGCCATGATTAGTGCCCTTTACTAAATTATTTCTTTTCGAGAACGGAATGTACGGTTTTGCCATCGTGGGTTAGCGCACAACCTGTAATGATTTCATCTTCCCAGTTGATGGCCAAATTGCCGTCTTCACCAATCATAAGGTCAATGAAGTTCTGTAGGTTTTTGGCGTAAAGTTGTGAAGCGTTTCCTGGTAAGCGACCGGGAAGGTTTGTGTAACCCATAATGGTCACGCCCTTGTGGTCAATCACTTTACCTGGTTTTGATAGGGGGCAATTGCCACCTCGCTCGACCGCCATATCAACAATGATTGAGCCAGAGGCCATGGTTTCGACCATGTCTTTGCTGACCAATTCTGGAGCTGGACGGCCCGGAATGAGTGCTGTTGTAATCACGATGTCTTGGTTTTTGATGTGGTTGGCAACAAGTTCGGCTTGCTTTTGTTTGTCTTCGTTAGACAATTCTTTGGCATAACCACCAGCGGTGGCTGAGTCTTTCATGCCTTCAACAAAGACGAATTTTGCACCCAGACTTGCAACTTGTTCACCAGCTGCTGCGCGCACATCGGTTGCTGAAACAACCGCGCCAAGGCGGCGCGCCGTTGCAATGGCTTGAAGGCCAGCAACACCTGCGCCCATGACAAAGACTTTTGCAGGGGCAACGGTGCCCGCCGCTGTCATCATCATTGGAAAGGCGCGGCTAAACTGTTCAGCGGCATCAATGACGGCTTTATAACCAGCAAGGTTTGCTTGTGATGATAAAACGTCCATTGATTGAGCGCGGGTAATGCGTGGGATAAGTTCCATTGAAAAAGCTGTTATGTCAGCCTTTGCCAATGCATCAAGTTCTTTTCTATCACCAAATGGATCAAGTTGGGCGGCTATAACACAACCCTTTTTCATGGCTTTAACTGCGGCGGCAGATGGTCGACGTACACTTAAAACAATGTCAGCGTCTTTTACAGCGCTGGCGGCAGATTTAGCAATTGTTGCACCTTGTGCTTTGTAATCATCGTCTGAATAAAACGAGGCATTGCCAGCGCCTTGCTCGATGATGACTTCAAGGCCTTTGCCAACGTATGCTTTAACACTGGTTGGCGAGACCGCTACACGGGTCTCATCGGCGGCGGTTTCTGCCAGAACAGCAATTTTCATATTCTTCTACCGTATCTTTGTTGTTTTTTGTTATTTGTATAATTAGGTAATCATCAGTGCAACGAGTACGCCATAAGCAACAAGTGAACCAAGTGATAGTACCCATTTAGTCGATTTTGCGCGTGCATCAATATAGGTGACAACAAAACTTAGGATGATGCCGCCAAATCCGACTAGAAATGTATATGAGGTGCCAAAGCCAAATAAACAAAGGGCAACGACAATAAAGGCACAAATAATAGAAAGTGCCATCGTACCTTTGACGAAGCCTTCATATGTTGCTTCGTGTTCGCCCATTGTGTGGCTTGCTACTTCAGTTTTTGCCATGATCGTTCCCTCCAGATTTTTCGCAAATTATTCAACGCATACAAGAGCCTGTGTCACCCCTGTTTGTCAACACACACTTGGTGCTGCGCGGCGGTTCGTCTCACGTTAATTGTGGACTTTTTTAGAATATCGACTAGCTTTAGGCAAAATACAAGCTAAAGGCGCAAATTCAATGAGAATCAATGATAATAATTGCGCTCGGCATTAAAAGTTGGGAGAGGGAATATGACAGAGGTTACAAGCACAGGTGAAGCTGTGTCTGAGGGGACTGGTGGGGGCGAGCAAAAAACCTATGCCAGCAAAAAAGGTGTTTGGGGCTGGATCTTATACGATTGGGCCGCGCAACCTTATTTTACACTTGTTCTGACATTTATATTTGGCCCCTACTTTGTTTCAAAACTAGCTGCTACTCCTGAGATTGGGCAAGCTTATTGGACTTGGGCAACCGGGATCGCAGGAATTCTTATCGCGATTTTCTCACCGTTTCTTGGTGCGATTGCTGATGCAGGTGGGCCGCGTAAAACATGGATTGCGGCGTTCTCGTTGTTTTTTATTGTCGGTTCAGCCATGTTGTGGTTTGGCGCGCCAGGTGTTGAATATGGCATGCTCATAGCATTAGTGGGATTTGTTATAGCAACTGTTGGTGCTGAGTTTGGTATTGTTTTTACCAATTCGATGATGCCTGATTTGGTGCCGAAAGAACGTTTAGGCCGATTGTCTGGTACAGGCTGGGCAATGGGTTATGTTGGTGGTCTTGTTACGCTCATTTTGATGCTGGCGCTCATTATCCCATCGGGCAGCGAAAACACAACGATGATTGGTATGCCTTCTATTCTCGGTTTTAAAACCGATGATTTTTCTGGGCCGCGGTTCTCGGGTGTTTTGACAGCCGTTTGGTATGCCATATTTGTCATTCCGTTGTTTTTGTTTACGCCTGACGCACCGCGCCGAAAAGCGCTATCGCAAGCAGCAAGTGATGGTGTTGCACAATTAAAGGCAACCCTGTCGACCTGGCGAAAACATTTGAATATGTTTAAATATTTGCTGGTTTCAATGCTCTATCGTGATGCGCTTGTCGGTGTGTTCGCACTTGGGGGTATTGTTGGAGCAGCGGTTTTTGATTGGCCGATTACGACAGTTGGTATTTATGGTATTTTGCTTTCGGTTACAGGTGCTTTAGGTGCATTTGTTGGAGGTAAGATTGATGATAAAATTGGCCCGAAAAAGGTTATTTTACTTGGTATCACCATTTTGTTCTTTGGAACGGTAGCAACGCTTTCAATTGGTAAAGGCTATATCTTTTTCTATTTTCCAGTTGTGCCACCTGTTGAAGGTGGGGGGTTGTTTGCATCTACGGCAGAGCTTACTTTTGTTATTGTTGGGGCGATTGTTGGCTTGGCTGTTGGGCCATTGCAGGCCGCTAGCCGCACGATGCTTATTCATATTGCGCCAGAAGGAAAAATCACCGAATTTTTTGGCCTTTATGCTTTGTCGGGTAAAGCAACAAGTTTTGTGGTGCCGCTGTCAATTGGCTTTGTCACCTACCTTTCCAACGACTTCCGTATTGGTTTAACGCCTATTTTGGTGGCGTTTGCTATTGGCTTTGTTGGGATGCTGTTTGTGAAGGACAAGCGTTCATAGTGCCTTTTTGATTGTTGTTTGAACAAGCATAAGGTTGGTTTTTTTAAAAGCTGGTGGTGGGAAACTATCGCCAGTTTTT
>Ga0256834_1001769_pt1 | contig 14252 bp, 17 predicted proteins | sample 4281140metaG_FD_190536 | JGI IMG/M metagenome (GOLD analysis project Ga0256834, IMG submission 190536) | Hydrothermal vent microbial communities from East Pacific Rise, Pacific Ocean - 4281-140 | ecosystem: Environmental > Aquatic > Marine > Hydrothermal vents | place: Pacific Ocean: East...
AGTCTATGGGGTCTTGAGTGTTAAAACAGCCTTGAAGTAGGAGCGCTAAGATGATAGGATATAGGAGTCTGTAGCACATGTTTAGCCTGATGTTGATTTTTGGTATTGTAATATATGATGGCTTAAAGATTGCCCAGTGTTTATGTGGGCTCTATCTTTAAAATGTAGGACTTTTTTGCATAACAAGGGTTGGTGCTACTTGATACCGATCTTTTTCCAGTACTCCCTAACCATATCTTTGGTCTCTTGGGGTAGTGGAACATAGCCTAGATCAGTTGCAATTTTATCACCATTTTTATATGCAAAATCAAAAAACTTAGCTACCTTTTTATTGGCTTCTGTCTGCTCTTTTGCCAATAAGATAAAAGTAGCAGCAACTATGGGGTATGATGTTTTGCCTTTTGGGTAGGCTATGAGTGCATAAAAGTTGTTATCTGGTGTCCAAGTTGCATGTTTTGCAGCATCTTGAAAAGATTTAAGAGTTGGTGTGATGTACCTACCCTCTCTGTTTTGCACCTGTGCGGCTGAGAGCCCTAACTTCTGCTTAAAAGAGTACTCTATGTAGCCTATGGAGTACTTTGTCTGCTCTATGTTTGCTGATACTCCAGCATTGCTTTTACCTGCTATGATATTGCCCTTCCAGTTTGGCTTTTTACTTGCTTTAAATACCCTACTGTCTAGCTTTGAGAGGTAGTATGTGAAGTTGTAGGTAGTTCCTGATTTGTCTGCCCTTACAACTACGGTTAGTTTTTCATGTGGAAGTTTAAGATCTGGATTTACACTCTTGATTGCCGCGTCATCCCAATGTGTAATCTCTCCACTAAATATGCCCGCTATAGCTTTTTCGCTAAGCTTTAGTTCTGCATCTTTGATGCCTGGTATGTTGTATGAGAGAACGATGCTACCTATGACTGATGGGAACATGTAGAGCTTATCTTTTGTTAGCTTTTTGCTCTTAAGTGGCTTGTCACTTCCTCCAAAATCAACCATCCGTTTTTTGATAGACTTGATTCCATCTCCCGAACCTGTTGGTGTGTAGTTTACTCTCTCACCTGTTTGTGTATTGTACTGAGTAATCCATGACTTATATATGGGTCCTGGAAATGATGCACCTCTGCCTTGCAGTTGATCTGCTGCTGCTGTGGTGATAGTGGCTACTGCTATGAGCGCTACAAGATTTTTGAGTTTCATAAATGATCTCCTTGGGTTTAGGTATCGGTATTGTAAGATAGTGTGGTTGCAAAATGGTTACAAGGAGATTTAAGGTCTTATGATACTAGCTTTAGCTTATCTTGTCGGCTCATTTTTTTAATGGCATACTCACGCTTACTAGCCTCACTTCTAGTAGAGTAAGTCTCACTATATATAAGGACAACTGGAGATCTAGAGCGTGTATATTTTGCACCCTTATCAGAGCTATTGTGCTCTTTGATGCGCCGATCTAAATCTGTGGTGATACCCGTATAGAGTGTACTGTCTGAGCATCTTAAGATATACAGATAGTACATCTACCAATCTAACGACTGGATTTTAGCGCCTTTTAGTGGAAATAGAAAGTTTTTATTTTGCTCTAATCTTATGATACCAATTGCGCTCTCTTGAAGATAATTTTTAACATACATAACTACTTTACCGTTTTGGGAAAATCTAGCAAATTCGTTATCTCCTGTAGCTGTAAGCCGTCGAACAAAATCGCTCTTTGTTGAGATAAGATGTAGATTAAAGGTGTTTGGTTCATAGGCGTTATCACTCTCGCGTGATTTATAGATGATATACTCATTATGAGCTGTACTTGCTGAGTTGTTTCTACCATAATATACCATCTGCTCAACACTTCGTTGCCCAATATTTTTGGCAAAGATATTTGGATAGCCTAAACGATTGGAGACAAAAACAACTCTTCCATCTCCTAAAAATTGACCGTTAACATCTATGCCGCTATAGGTTGTGACTCTTCTCTTTTTCTTAGTTATGGTATCAAAAAGATAGATATCTGGTTGCCCATTTGGTGCCATTGTAAGCAGAAGTTTTTTGCCGTCTCTACTAACATCTGAACAGACTAACATACCATCAGATGTGGCTATAAGCTCTTTTTTTCCTGTCTTAATATTGACTCTATAAAGTGTTGGTATCTGAGTGCTTAATGATGTGTAGTAGATCGCGTTATGCTTCTCATCTGCCCACCTTGCAAAGACATTTAGACCACCTTTGATAATGACATGTTGATAAGTTAGCGTATAATCAGCTATAACAATCTCACTCTGTTTTTTTCCAACAAGGCGTGAGATAACTAGCTTGCGCTTCATCCACTCAACACTCTCTTGTCCAAAGTAGGCGTTTACATCATAAGCTATGGAGTGTGCTAAAAATACACTCATACTCTCTTTGTCCACTCTGTAACTTCGACTCATAACACTCTCTTTGTCTCGTATGAGCTTAGCATCAACAATAACAGTGCCTCTGTCATTCCTACTTAAACGAAATCTTAAAGTGTAGTTTTTACTGCTATCTTCTACACTATCGCTATCGTAATCGGCAGTATGATAGGTTGTGTCTACATTAAAAAGTGCCAATACATTGAGGTCTGCTTGTAGTACCTTGGCAAATTTTTTAGATGTACTCTCTCCTCTAAAATCAACTGTTGCATCTTCAACAACTATAGATGGAAGTGATCCACTCTCTTTTATGACATCGATGGTAGCATCACTAGCAAAAAGCCAGAGACTACAAAAAACTAAAATAATGATATGACGCATACTACTCCTTTGATATTAGACGAACATTAAGAGTTGCTACAACTCCATCTGGATTGAGTGCAAACTCTACAGAGCTTAGTCGCTGTTTTAGAGCTCTTATCTCCTCATCAAAAACAGCATCACCACTATAGCGCAAAATCTTAAACCCAACCATCTTTCCAGTAGCACTGATGGTAATTTGCACCTTTGCTACCAACCCTTGGCTACCAGATGGCGGATAGAAGTGATTGTAGATTGTAGCTTGAATAGAAGCTCTGTATCTATCGACCTCTTCGCCACTAGAGGCTCCTTTATTGGCCTTTGATGGCTCTACCAGCTTCATCTGTGCCACTTTTTGTGATGTAAGTGTACTCTTTCTGTCTTTAATCGCCTTGAGCCTATTTTGAAGAGATGATAGCCTTTTAGTCTCTACCTCTTGTGGCTTCACATCTTTTGTGGTATGTGTGATCTTCTCTGTTTTTACATCACTAAATAGTGAGCTTATATCTTTAGGGGTTGTAGCTCTCTCTTGAGGCTTTGAGTCTGCAGGTGGCTTTTTTATCGGCACAGGCATGGTAGAGTCTGATGGATCTTTAGAGTCAAAGAGAGTATCATCAAGTGAGACTGTCACGGCTGTGCTTTTATTGAGAGCAAATGATCGAACAGTCTGGGCATTTGCCAATAGTAGTGCAAATAGGACTATAAAAAAAGCAGAGACAAGAAGAGTAAACAGACCACCTAGATAGAAGTCTGAATCTCTTCTAACCGTTGGTAGCAAGAGAGACCTCACTAAAACCAGCCCTTTTAACTGCACCAAGTATAGATATCACTACACCGTAATCTAAACTCCTATCGGCACTAATCATAACAGATGATTTATCATCAAGATTTGCGCTAGCGTATCTATGAAAATTATCTGCAAAACCCAACATGTCAAACTTCTCTTTGTTTATATATATAACACCATCTTGATTGATAGTTATATGTACAGGTGCTCTCTTCTCAATCTGTTTTGAAGCTGAACCTTGAGGCAGATTGATCATCTCCTCATAGATCACATTGGGGGCGATGACCATCAAGATAGCCAAGAGCACCAACATCACATCTACAAGCGGTGTGATGTTTAACTCAGGTGCACTATCCCAATCAAAAAGATCATCCACCACTAGTCTCTCTTGAGAGAACTGCATCGCGCTGCATCTTTAAAAGACCAGTAAGCTCATAAGCTTTGCGCTTTAAGATCTGATGGTAAGAGTAAGCAAATATAGCAACAAATATGCCAGCAGCAGTAGCTATCAGAGCATCTGAAACGCCAGCTGCAATAACTGCCATAGTTCCGCTTGATTTGCCGATATCACTAAATGTCTCCAGTATGGATACAACTGTACCAAAAAGACCAATAAATGGTGATGTCGAAGCGACTATAGATAGTGTCGAGAGCCCTTTTGTAGACTCTTTAGTGCCAGCAAAAAGTGCTAACTCAAAGATAGATGGTGTAAGTGCTGTTGAAGATTTTACAAAACTGTGAAGATAAGAGCTAGATGCTATAGATTTAGCTCCCATAAGCAACTGCTCTAGTGAACTACTCTCTTTTGAACTCCATCTACCTAGTGTGATAGATTTTGAGAAAAATATCCAGTTGATAGTGATAAAATAGAGTGCCAATAGTGCTAAAACAGCTAGTGTGATTGGTGTACTATTTTGATAGTACAGATCAAGTGTATCTAACACAGTTCTCTATCCAACTCTACTAATAGAGTCTATCTTCGCTGAGACACTTGCAAGTGCCATTTTTGACTCTGATACATCTTTAAGAAGTTTTTTTGCACTCTCTAAAACTTCTGCCATACTACCAGAACTGCCGCTCAATGCAACAGCACCATCCGCAAGAACTGTTACACCATGCTCATTAACATTCACATGACCCCAATTAATAAGGATAGACTCTATACTCTTATCTTCGCGCAATACATCTATGACACCAGCTTTTAAAAGTGTGGAGAGAGATGAGTGGCGTGGTAAAACTCCAAACTCACCTTCACTTCCTGGCAGAGTCACCTCAAGAGCTACTCCATCATAGATCACTCCCGTTGGTGTAACGATCTCTAACTTTAAACTATCCATAGTTTATCCTTTGTGCTCTGTATGCTTACTTTTTCTGGGCTTTTTCTATAGCCTCTTTCATATCACCTACCATATAAAATGCACTCTCTGGTAAGTGATCATACTCACCATCTAAGATACCTTTGAAGCCTTTAATGGTATCTTCAAGGCTTACATATTTACCAGGTGCTCCAGTAAATACCTCTGCAACAAAGAATGGTTGAGATAGAAACTTCTCAATCTTTCTAGCTCTCTCAACAACTGCTTTATCCTCTTCACTAAGCTCATCCATACCAAGAATAGCTATGATATCTTGAAGATCTTTATACTTTTGAAGAGTCTGCTGAACTCCTCTAGCCACACCGTAATGCTCTTCACCTATAATCTGCGGATCAAGTAGTCTAGATGTTGAATCTAGTGGATCAACAGCTGGATATATACCCTTCTCTGCAATCTTACGATTTAAAACCGTCGTAGCATCAAGGTGAGCAAATACAGAAGCAGGAGCTGGATCTGTAAGGTCATCTGCTGGAACATATACAGCCTGCACTGAAGTGATAGAGCCCTTAGTTGTTGATGTGATACGATCTTGAAGCGCACCCATCTCTCTTGCAAGTGTAGGCTGGTACCCAACAGCTGAAGGGATTCGCCCAAGAAGCGCACTCATCTCTGAGCCTGATTGAGCAAAACGGAAGATATTATCGATAAACATCAATACATCAAGCCCTTTCTCATCACGGAAATACTCAGCCATAGTAAGACCTGTTAGTGCAATGCGGTTTCTAGCTCCTGGAGGCTCACTCATCTGACCGTAACATAGAGCAACCTTATCAAGCACATTTGAGTCTTTCATCTCATAATATAGATCATTACCCTCACGCGTTCTCTCACCAACACCAGCAAAAACAGATAGACCATCATGTCCATGTGCAACATTGTGAATAAGTTCCATAATAATAACGGTCTTACCAACACCAGCTCCACCAAATAGACCAACTTTACCACCCTTAGCATACGGAGCAAGTAGATCAACAACCTTGATACCTGTCTCAAACATTTCAGTAGTTGTGCTCTGCTCAACAAGTGGCGGAGGATCACGGTGAATTGACCATGTTGGAGCATCTGTTACTTGATCACCACCATCTATAGTCTCACCGATAACATTAAAAATACGACCTAAAACTTTCTCGCCAACAGGTACTTTTATAGGAGCACCAGTAGCTACAGCCTCCATGCCTCGCACAAGACCTTCACTCATATCCATGGCGATAGTTCTTACTCTTCCATCACCTATATGACCAGCTACCTCAAGCACTAGACGAAACTCATTACCCTCAACACTTGCCTTAACTTCAATAGCTTCATTGATAGCAGGAAGTTTTCCTTCAAAATCAACATCTACAACTGGACCCATTACCTGGACTATTTTACCAACCATTATCTCTCTCCTACTTCATAGACTCAACGCCACTGATTATCTCTATCAGTTCCGTTGTAATTGCTTCTTGTCGCGCTTTATTATAGGCAACCTTCAGTGTTTTGACCATCTCTTTGGCATTGTTTGTAGCTGCATCCATCGCCTGCATTCTAGCTGAGTGTTCAGCCGCAACAGAGTCAATAAGTGCATAATACAGATTGTACTGTGCATACTTAGTAACAAGTGAATCTAGCATCTTTTCGCTATCTTCAGCTTCGATCTCTATTAGTGAGCTCTTAGAGCTCTCTTCACAATCAAAACCTGTTGTATCAACTGGCAAAATCTTACTAACATGTAGCTCTTGGGCAAGCATATTTTTAAACCCGTTATAGACAATATAGACCTCATCAACGCTACCATCTTTAAAATCGGCTATAGATGAGTTCATAAACTCAGCGGCTCTGTCCATGTCTGGAGCAGAGCTTAGACCTATGACCTCATCTAACATCTGAATCTGATTAAAGCTAAAGTACTCTATACCTTTTTTACCGATACCTCTAAGGCGTACTTTTGTCTTCTTCTCTTTACTAGCAGTCAATAGCTTTCTAACAGCTTTGATAGTCTGCATATTAAAACCGCCACATAGACCTTTATCGGCAGTTACAAAGATGATATCGACCATCTTTGCATCTTCACAACTCTTGAAAAATCGGTTATCTATGCCTCCAACTTTAAGACACTCTATCTGACCTGCAAGCTCAACAATCACATCATTGGTTCTCTGTGCAAAAACTTTTGATCTTCTAGCTAACTCTTCTGCACGACGCAACTTAGCAGTTGAGACTAGCTTCATAGCGCGCGTGGTCTTCTGAGTGTTTGAAACACTTCCGATCTTACGCTTAATATCTTTTAGATTTGCCATTATCAGTCCTAATCAGCAATAAAAGCTGCTCTAAACTCTTCTAATGCCTTATTCATAAGCGCATTAGTATCATCATCTATCTTCAGATTTTTACGGATATTTTCAAAAATCTGAGGGTATGAAGCCTCTATAAACGGATATAGCTCTGACTCAAATCTTACTACGCTACCTGGATTGATATCATCAAGATACCCCTCATTACCTGCAAATATGATAAGAGCTTGCTTCTCTGCGCTTAGAGGTGAGAATGGAGGCTGTTTTAGCACCTCTACCATTCTTTGACCACGCTCTAGCTGGTTACGACTCACCTCATCAAGATCAGATGCAAACTGTGCAAATGCCTGAAGCTCACGATATTGAGCTAGATCTAATCTTAGAGTGCCTGCTACCTGCTTTGTAGCTTTGATCTGAGCGGCGCCACCAACGCGTGATACAGATAGACCAACATTGATAGCTGGGCGAACACCAGAGTTAAAAAGGTCTGTCTCCAAAAAGATCTGACCATCAGTGATAGAGATCACATTGGTAGGGATATATGCTGCAACATCTCCAGCTTGTGTTTCGATGATAGGAAGTGCAGTAAGTGAGCCAGCCCCAAGATCATCATTCATCTTAGCAGCTCTCTCAAGCAGTCTTGAGTGGATATAGAAAACATCACCAGGGTAAGCCTCACGACCTGGAGGACGACGAAGGATAAGTGACATCTCACGATATGCAACTGCATGTTTTGAGAGATCATCATAGACAATCAATCCATGTCTAGCATTGTCACGGAAGTATTCAGCCATTGTTACACCAGTATATGGAGCTAAAAACTGTAGTGCCGCTGCCTCTGCTGCTGTAGCAGATACAACGATAGTGTACTCCATCGCGCCATGATCTTCAAGACGGCGTACTACTTGAGCTACAGTTGACTCTTTTTGACCAACTGCCACATAGACACATACAACACCATTGCCTTTTTGGTTGATTATAGCATCAAGTGCAACTGTTGTCTTTCCAGTCTGACGATCGCCAATAATAAGCTCTCTTTGACCACGACCAATAGGCACAAGTGCATCTATAGACTTGATACCAGTTGCTAGCGGCTCATGCACAGACTTTCTAGCCATAATGCCAGGTGCCTTCTCTTCAACAAAGCGCATTTGAGTTGTCTCAATTGGACCTTTGCCATCTATAGGCTCACCCATAGCATTTACTACGCGTCCAAGTAGAGCATCACCAACAGGTACACTTAAAAGTTTACCAAGTCGTTTAACACTCATGCCCTCTCTGAGCATTACGCCACTACCAAGTGTTACAACACCAACACTAGCCTCTTCTAGGTTTAAGATAAGACCTTTAGTCCCATCTTCAAACTCTACCATCTCTCCTGACATGGCATTATTTAGCCCATATACTTTTGCAACACCATCAGCATAGCTAACGATCCTACCCACCTCATTGATCTCTACTTTGAGCTCAAAGTTCTCAATACGCTCTTGGATTATTGAGCTTATCTCGTCTGCTTGAATTTTTGCCATTACTACCTGTCTCCTTGTTAGATTGCTTTTAAGATATGCTCTGTTAGTTGAGCATCTAGACGACTCTTAGATAGATCTATCTGTAAACCTAGATCATCAACACTTACCTTTACACTATCATCTGCAGTTTTTACAAACTCAAGCTCTATCTTCACACCAGCCCTATCTCCAAGACTTTTGGCTATAGAGTCACTTACCTTAGAGTCTATCTTACTACTACTGTAGATATATCCTCTATAGATAGCCTTACTTTTTGCAAGCATTAAACGCATCTCTTCGGCTATAGATGGTAGAAGATCTATGCGCTTATTGCTCACTAACAACTTGAGCAGATTATCTACTCTGCTGTTGTTAAATTTTTTGACCGCTGAGAGCAAAATCTTCTCTTTCTCTTGAGCCTCTATATATGGATTGTCAAATATCTCTTTAGACTCTTTACGCAGGTAACTTTTACCCAACTCATCAAAAAGAAGAGCCGCACTCTCAAACTCTTGAGACTTAAGTGATGAGTGTAGAGCTTTCACATACTTAATAGCTACTGTATTGCGCATCTATGCCACCTTCTTTTGGAGTATCGAAGCCATCTTTTTCTGACTAAGTGGTGTTGAGCTAGAGATATCACCAGCTATACTAGACACAACTTCTCTGACCATATGTCTGCGTTCAAGCTCTTTTTTTGCCTCTGCTTGCTTGGTTAGTATCTCAAGATGAGTCTTAGACTCTAACTCTATCTGATCCTCTAATATCTTCTGCTCTTTTACTGTTGTCTCTTTAAGATTTTGAGCAAACATTTTAGCCTCTTCAACCCGTTGAGCTGCAGCTATCTTGATCTCTTTTGACTCCTGAAGCTTTTTTTGAACATCATTAAGCTGAGCAGCTATGCCAGCAGTTCTGCCAGTAAAAAATTTACCTATCGGCTCTGCAAGTAAAAACCACAATATGCCAACAAAGAGTATAAAGTTAAGCGTTCTTGGTGCAATATCAGTTGAACCATCAGATGCTAGGGCTGCTACTGATGTTAGCAAGAGTGCTGTTATAATTTTAATCATCAATCTTCCTTATATCTGATCTAGTTTAGCTTGGTATACTTTACTTAAAGCAGCTTTTTGAGTACCAAGTTTTTTAAGAAGTTCAGCTTTTTGTATCTCTAAATCTGCTTGAAATTCACTATATTTTTTAGCTAGATAGAGCTGCTTCTTCTCTGCCTTGCTCTTTGCTAACTCTTTTGCTTGAAGTATGGTCTGCTCTTTAGCATCTGCCGCTTCTCTACGCGCCTCATCTATAATAGCGTCTGCTTTAGCATTTAGTGCATCAACTTCATCCTGATTAGCACCAACTAGGGCTAAATCATTCTCTATATCTGCATCTCTTTTTTGCATAAAAAGAAACAGTGGCTTGTAAAGTGTAGCATTTAACACAACAATAAGAGCAAGAAAGACCACAGCGGTCGTGACTAATAGTATCGGATCTATATCTAACATACGCATCTCCGTAAATAGTTGCGCAATTATACTACCGATAAGGTAAAAAAGAGATTAAGGGGAGGTTAATATATCTATAAATGTGAAGCAGAGTAGCACTTAGAGCTCAAAGCATAGCAAATTACCTAAAAAAAGTATTTGAAGACAAGAAATCAATACACCTCTCTCATCTTCTTGATCTCTTCAGCACTCTTAAAATCAATAAAGCACTTCTCTAATCCTAAACCTCTAGCTTTTCTTCTAGCTGCTATCGCACCATCTTTTGAGTAAGCGATGATCTTCTCTCTATGCTTTGAGCGTCGCTTGATCTGCTCTATCCACTCTTTATCGTTTGGTAAAACAAGGTCAATATTTAGGGATGGGTTTGATGGTTTGTTTTCAGCATCTTTGCGAGCAAATATACATATGAATACAGTCATCAAGATAAGAGCCAACCCTTCACCATAAGGACCAAGCTTATCATACATCTGACTATACCAGTGCTTTCCAGTTAACCACTCTTGTATAAAAAAAATAATAATTGGCTTCTGTATCAAAAGCAAAGCTACACCATCAATCAAAAATGCTAATGCCGATATACAAGGAAAAGAGTAAAATCTTTTAAGACAGGACATTGTCACTTATATTCTCCCTGTAATAAAATTTATCTCATTTTGCATTGCTGCATATTTTGCAATAAGCAGATAACCCAACTCTTGAGCCATAGTAGCTACTGCTCCTAAGAATGGTACCCACTCTCTATCGTAGGTGTAAGTTGTGGTGTTGTTGTGCTCATCTGTCTGGCTTATCTTATTACCAAATTGATCGTAAGCATAGGTAGTTGTAGCTCCTAGTGGTGTTGTTAATGTTTTTGGGGTGTTTATACTAGAGTAGGTTATACTTAGAGTGTTACCATTTTTATCACTTATGCTGACTGGTGAGCCTAATGTGTTGTATGTTGTTGTTTCACTGTGTCCTAGTGCGTCTGTTGTAGTTAGGAGATTGCCGTTGCTGTTGTAGGTTTTGTTTAATGGTGGGGTGTTTGCGGTTATGGTTAGGGTGAAGAGCAGGAGGAGAGAAGTTAGTTTTAGTGGGTGTGGCATGTTTGGTTCCTCTCCTTTTTTGTTTTGTTATTTTACCCAATCAAAATAGGTTTTTCTTTACAGTCTTCATCATCGCCATAATATAGTTCTGTGCGCGCTGGATTACATTTATAAAACTGAAAACCTTTTAAGTTGTGTTTTTTTATCAATTCTATGAACTCTTTTGTTACAAAATAATCATTATCAACATAATCTTTATCTTTGATTCTAAAAATCATAGAGCCATCATATTTTTCTTCATTTACAATCAATTTGTTAATTTCAAAATAACTACTTGACCAATTTATTTTAATATTACTTTTTTCTTTGTCTAGACATTCAAGTTCATTTGTAACCCAATATCTATAGAGTTTTTCTTCTCTATCTACTACCTCAAGAGGAAGGTATATGCCATACTTTTCCAAAACATATCCTATCTTATCTATCATATTTTGACTAATGATATAAGAGTTACCCCTCCAAGTATTCATATCTCCATCAAGATATTTTATTCGCTTATCTTCCTTCATTGTAGTGAGCTTAGGAGGCTTCCAGTTATCTATAACATCTAAAATACCGAAAAAAAGTTGTTCAAAATATTTTTCTTCTTTATTTAGTGCTCTTGTTTTTGCTAAATCTGTTTTTGCTTTAGACATTGCAACGCTTTCATACATTTTATATTTTGGATGCTGAGCCCAAGTATATATTTTTCTCATTTTACCCAATCAAAATAGGTTTTTCTTTACAGTCTTCATCATCGCCATAATACAATTCCGTGTATCCAGGATTGCATCTATAAAACTCAAAACCTTTTAAGTTGTGTTTTTTTATCAATTCTATGAACTCTTCTGTTACAAAAAAATCATTGTCTATATAATCTTTATCTTTTGGTTTAAAAATCATAGAGCCATCAAACTTTTTTTCATCTACAATAAGTTTATTGATGTCAAAATAACTATTTGACCAATTTCCGTCAATCTTGCTTTTTTCTTTATCTAAGCACTCAATCTCATTTGTAACCCAATATCTATAAAATTGTTCATCTCTATCTTCTATCTCCACAGGCAACCATACACCGTATCTCTCTAGGATATTGCCCATTTTATCTATCATATTTTGGCTAATCAGATGTGTTTGACTATTGCCACACATTGTATGATGATCGCCAAGCCTATACTTTCTTCGTTTATCTAGCACAGCCGCTCTAAGTGATGAAGGAGACCAGTTTTTCATCTTCAAAGGATTGCTGTATGAACCATAGTATTTTTCACACTCTTCAAAAGCATCTCCAAATGTTTCACCATTTTTTTCATCCTCATCTAAGTCATTACAACATCCGTACATAGCATATTTATCGTGTCCGTATAAAAAATATATCTTAGTCATCTCTTATTCCTTATAATGGTCTTTGTCCTGTTAAAGGTTTATACTATTACCATATATCTATCAGCAACACTAGCATCAATTTCTTCTTCTATTGAAGTCCAATCTTTATACTTTGGATAATTTTTTACTAATTTATAAAGTTTTTCATCGATCAATTTAATAATCTTTTTATCTATAAGACAGCTAATAAATTCATCACAAATATCAATTTTTTCATTCAACAAATGACATATCGTTCCTTTATCAAAAGCCAACGTATTACCTTTGGGACCAAATTCTAAATCAACTTTATAATTCTCTTTTTCATTTTTGATAGAGCATCCTAGCCCATGAAAGAAAAAATATGTTTTATTATCAATCACTCCCGTCTCAGGTAAATCACCTTTCATAAAATGATAAAATAATTTTTCTTTATCACAATGAAAATATTTTGTCAATAACAAAATAGCTTTTCTTTTGTATTCTAATTCCTGATTTAAAATAGTTTTATATTTTTCTATATTACAATGCTTCATTAATAATTTACCTCCGAAAGTACCATATCTAATAACTCATGGCTCGGTTGTTTCTTTTTAAAACTTGCTAGTGTGCCAGGAATTATACCTATTGGTACATTAGCGATTCTTGATGCTATATACCTATGATGCCCTTCAACGATAATATTTCCATCTACTTTAATTGATGGAAATTTATCTCCTTTTAACATATCATCTACAAATTTTTCTATCTTTGGAATAGAAACACTTTTTTGATATGTTCTGTATGGAACACCCTGAAGGCTTCTTCTGACAATTTTTTTATTTAATGTAACAGCACCATTTACCAAAATAGATGTACCATTTTTTGTAGCACTTCTAAATTTTGAAGATAATTTCAATAATAGCTTATAGGCAACTCTACCACCAACTGAAGCCACCATTCCAAATAGAAAACTAGAACCAATATCTCCAGCTTCAAAAGAAGCATCAAGTATATTAGTGTATGATGTTATCTGTATGTTTGATAGCGTATTTCTAATACTCATAGCAGAACTCAGACCCAACATACTCACATACCCACTAGGGTCAACATACATGGCAGGATTTGCATTACCATACAGATAATGGTTCTGCGTTATAGGGTTGCCAGCTACTCCGTCATAAGTATCACGACTTATAAACCTTGTACTATTTGGACTATAGTATCTAGCTCTTAGATAGTAATCTTCCGTCTCTTTATCTAGTTGTTCACCAGTAAACAAAAAGTTATTTTCTGATGTACCTGTATGATTTGTAAGCTCACCATATGGAGTGTAATTGTAGCTATCAGTAAGCGTTTCTGAACTATCGACTAGCCCTCTTGTGCTACCTAAAGCATCAGTTAAAAAGAACTGCGAACCGTTGCTTATAAGGTCATTTCCATAAATATACTCAACAGTTGCACCACCTTTTGTCTCTGATATAACTTGTGCATAAGGCGTATTTGTATCTACAAGATAGCTTGTCGTAGCTCCATCAGCTACTTTTGCAATCCTATTATCATTTGCATCATACTTGTACTCTATCGTGCTTGTCGGTGTAGTAGCTTTAGTGAGTCTGTTTTTATCATCATACTCATAACTTGTACTATCTTTTTGTATCAAGTT
>Ga0256834_1001770_pt1 | contig 14247 bp, 12 predicted proteins | sample 4281140metaG_FD_190536 | JGI IMG/M metagenome (GOLD analysis project Ga0256834, IMG submission 190536) | Hydrothermal vent microbial communities from East Pacific Rise, Pacific Ocean - 4281-140 | ecosystem: Environmental > Aquatic > Marine > Hydrothermal vents | place: Pacific Ocean: East...
ATCAAAATTAAGATATGGTATTTTGATCAACAAGGAGAATGGAATGATAATATAAAAAAAGGATAAGAATATTCTTCCTAAATATTGAATAGCAATTTTTCTGGAGGAAACCAATGCGGTTATAAAAGTGAAATAAATTACAATTGTAAGAGTTGAGAATGCCAATTTCTCAAACAGATCGTCTTCAAAAACAATCAAATTATTATTAGAAATAATAGATAATGAATAAGAAGTTACAGCCAGAATATAAGGATAGATACTTTTAAGCTCAATTAATTTTAGGAACTCATACAAACTAAAAAGTAAAAATATAAAAAACAGGCCATAGAAAAATACCGGCCCCAAAAGGGATGAAGATACGATTAAAACTACATACAATAATCCGAAAACTACTCGTTTGGTAAAATTACTCATGAATTTATAAATCTTCTAATAAAAGCAAATATAAGGTTTTAGAATTAGTATTTCCATAATTCATAAAATCAGTTTCAGGCTTATTAGGTATGTAATCTTTTACCGAACTAATAATGGTTGGCGAATTCTTTTCTGCCCTGTTTCTGACACCTGATATACCATCACGAGTATCTTTTGCTATCTGACTTGTTTTGGCAAAAACAATAAAATTTACCGGTAGATCTTTGAGCTTTTTCTCAAATAATTGCTTTGAAGAAAACATGATACTTCCGTCCAGGGCGATCAAAGATTCACAATAGGTAAAAAAAGGTAAATTTACATGAACACTATCTGTTTTTGCACTTTTAATTTCAGTTAAAAATTCTTTCAGATCCTCTTCAAAACAAACCACATTATTCCAGTGGTTCTCTTGTAAAATATGAATTAAATTTGATTGTGCTTCCTCTACACTTGAGCAATATAAAAATTTACCTCCTTTGTGGATGAATTGTTTTACAAACTTTTCATCAATAGATAAATCGTCCTGCTCATCCTCCATCTTATCCTTTGGATTTTTTGATGAAATTTTATTTTTAAAAAACTTAGTGAAAAAATTCATAAGTGAAAATGTAATTATCAAATTTACAAAAAACTAGTTGTTATTCAGAAGCTTCTTCCGTTTTTTCGTCTTTTGCAGCTTTCTTTTTTTCGCTTAATTCTTTTTTTGCTTTTTTATCTTCTTCAATTTTTTTCAATTCTTCTATTGGCAATTCTTTTTCAAAAGGTCTTTTACCAAATATTTTCACAAGATTATCTTCAAATATAACTTCTTTCTCCATCAATATCTCTGCCAATTCTGTTAATTCACTTTTGTGTTTTTTCAGAATATCAATAGCTCTTACATACTGATTTTCAATGATTCTTGATATTTCTTCATCAATAATCTGTGCTGTTCTTTCACTGTAAGGTTTTGTGAAAGTATAGTCAGATTGTCCGCTTGAATCATAATAAGTTAAATTTCCTATCTTATCATTCAAACCATAAATACTTACGATAGCTCTTGCCTGGCGTGTTACTTTCTCAAGATCGTTCAATGCACCAGTTGAAATTTTATCAAACATTACTTTTTCTGCTGCACGTCCACCCAAGGTAGCACACATTTCATCAAGCATCTGGTCTGTTTCTACAATTTGTCTTTCTTCCGGTAAGTACCATGCTGCTCCCAGAGATTTCCCCCTCGGCACAATAGTCACTTTTACAAGCGGTGCTGCGTGTTCCAGCATCCAGCTAACAGTTGCATGACCTGCTTCGTGAAAAGCAATAGTTTTTCTCTCTTTAGCAGTAATAATTTTATTCTTCTTTTCTAATCCACCAACAATTCTATCAACGGCATCCAGAAAATCAACATGATGTACTTTTTTCTTATTTTTTCTTGCTGCAATCAACGCTGCTTCGTTACAAACATTTGCAATATCAGCACCTGAAAAACCTGGAGTTTGTTTTGACAAAAAGTCAAGATCCACATCATCATCCATCTTCAGAGGTTTTACATGCACCTCAAAAATTTCTCTTCTTTCATTTCTATCTGGCAAATCTACATATATCTGACGATCAAATCTACCTGCTCTCATCAATGCTTTGTCTAAAACATCTGCCCTGTTTGTTGCTGCAATCACAATTACATTGGTATCCGTTCCGAAACCATCCATTTCAGTAAGTAATTGATTTAGCGTATTTTCTCTTTCGTCATTACCTCCTGTAAAATTATTTTTTCCTCTTGCTCTACCTATCGCATCAATCTCATCAATAAAAATAATAGACGGAGATTTTGCTGCCGCCTGCTTGAACAGATCACGCACTCTTGAAGCTCCTACTCCAACAAACATTTCAACAAAATCAGATCCTGACAAAGAAAAGAAAGGTACATCTGCCTCACCTGCAACAGCTTTTGCAAGTAAAGTTTTACCAGTTCCCGGAGGACCAACCAAAATAGCTCCTTTCGGAATTTTACCACCTAATGAGGTATATTTACCCGGGTTTTTTAAGAAATCTACTATTTCCTGTACTTCTTCTTTTGCACCTTCCAAACCTGCAACATCTTTAAAAGAAGTTTTTACTTTGGTATTCTGATCAAATAATTTTGCTTTTGATTTTCCAATATTGAAAATCTGACCACCAGCACCTCCTGCACCTCCACCTGACATTCGTTTCATAAAGAAGATCCAAAGACCAATGATAAAAATAAATGGAAGCCAAACCATAATAGAATCTAAAAAACTGGTTCTGGTATCTGTTGCTGTATCAAAATCAAGCGAATGTTCTTTTTTGGCTTCTTTCAAATTGTTTTCAAAATTTGAAAGATCTCCAAAGTCATATATATAAACCGGTGCTCCTTGATTTAAAAAGGAAGGATTTTGTTTTTTCTTATAAAACTCTTTTTCTAAAGCTTCTTTTTTGATGGTAAGCTGGGCAACATCGTTATTGATAATAAGTATCTTATCAATATCATTATCGTTTAAAATCGTTGTAAATTGATTTTCAGTCAATTTATTACTAGACATTTCAGAACTATTAAGCAGCTGATAACCAATAATTAAAGCAAATATTATTCCATAAACCCAATAGAAATTGAATTTAAAATTGAATTGCTTCATTAAATTATTATCATCTTTATCTTTGTTATTTTTTGTTTCTTTATTCACAAGTTATATTTTTTGTAATTTAATTACTTCTTACTGATAAGTGTTTTCAATATTTGTTATTTTGGCATCTCCCCACAATCCTTCAATATCATAAAATTCACGGATTTGCTTTTGAAAAACGTGCACAACAACATTGATATAATCTAATAGAACCCATTCTGCATTACTCTCTCCTTCCACATGCCATGGTTTGTCTTTCAATGCTTTACTAACACCTTTTTGAATGGAACCGGATATTGCATTTACCTGGGTATTTGAATTTCCATCGCAGATAATGAAGTAATCACAAACAGTATTTTCAATTTCTCTTAGATCTAATATGGATATATTCTCTCCTTTTACATCTTCAATTCCCTTAATTATTTCCGTAATTAAAAGATCTGTATTTACAGTTTTTTTTGTCATTAATTTTGTTAAAAAATTTTTGCAAATGTATCACATTTTTATCACTTTAGTTGCGCTATATTTGCATATTATCTATGAAATTATTCAAACTTGATGCCATAAATTCAACGAACACTTATTTAAGGCAATTATCTAAAAAATCAGAGACTGCTAACTGGACGGTTGTAAGTACCGAATATCAAACGATGGGGCGTGGTCAGGTAGATACCAAATGGATTTCAGAAAAAGGTAAGAATCTAATTATTAGTATCCTAATTAAATACAATTCATTAAAAATTCAAGACCAGTTTTATTTAAATTGTGCTATTTCTTTGGGAATTTATGAAGCTTTGTTTTTGTATAAACTACCTAAATTAAAGATCAAGTGGCCTAACGACATAATGGCAGATAATAAAAAACTAGGAGGCATTTTAATTGAAAATTCTTTAAAGTCCAATTATATTTATCAATCAATAGTAGGTATTGGATTAAATGTTAACCAAGAGGATTTTTCTACTTATCCATTCAAAGCTGTTTCAGTCAAAAATTTAACAAATATTTCAATAGATCGAAATATACTTTTACATGCAATTATCGATTCTATCAAAAAACACATAGACCTTTTAAATAATAAAGAGTTTGATTTTTTATATCAAAAATATGAAGAAGTTCTTTTCAGAATCAACAAACCTTATATGTTTCAAAGTAAAAACCAAACATTTTTAGGAAAAATCATAGGAGTTACTAAAGATGGGCAAATTCAGATTGAAGATGAAAATAAACAGATTAAAAGATTCAACTTCAAGGAAGTAAAGTTTTTATAAAATCAATCATCAAATTAAGATTTGATAAAATTGAACAAAGAAAATCCTTCATTTAGATGAAGGATTTTCTTACAAATAGCAATTGATTAACTATTTTTTCTCAATATTTTCAATCAGGGTATTGATAAATTTTTGAAGTGGTCCTTTAACCATCATTGCAACCATTGGATTAAATTTACCATCAAATTTTAATTGCACATCACTTGAGTCTGTTGTATTCTCTTCAATATCTGCTGTTAAAGTAAAAGGAAATTTATCACTTGTTGAACCTAAAACAATTTTCTTTGGTTCCACTTGTTCCTGCATTTTGAGTCTGATTTCAGGCATCCCTTTCAATGCGAAAATAAAGGAATCATCTTTTGACTCAAATTTATCAATGTTCTCTGGCATGATATGCTCAAAATTCTCCACCTTTGAAAGGTATTCAAATATTTCTTTACCCGATTTTTGTACGGTAACTTTTGGACTTTCTAAATTCATTGTATTTTATTTATTCCATTCGGAAGGATCAACTCTCCATTCAATAAGTGTTTCAAACTCTTTTTCAGAAACATAATTAGTTTCTAAAGCTTGTTCTATTAGATTCTCATAATCACCCAAAGTAGTAAGTTCAACATTTGCTTTTTTGAAATTTTTAGCAGCATGCTTAAAACCATAATCAAAAATAGCAACCATTCCTTTCACATTTGCCCCTGCTTCTCTCAATGCTTTAACGGCGTTCAAACTACTTTTACCAGTGCTAATCAAATCTTCAACAACAACAACATTCTGACCACTGTCTAAAAAACCTTCTATCTGATTTTTTCTACCATGCTTTTTTGGTTCGGGTCTAACATATATAAATGGTACACCTAGTTCCTGTGCTACCAAAACTCCAATAGCAATAGCACCAGTAGCAACACCAGCAATCACATCAGGTTTCCCATGTTTTTCTTCAATAATTTTAGTAAGATTCTCTCTTATATAATTACGAATAGAAACATATGACAGAGTAACTCTGTTATCACAATAAATGGGGGAAAACCAACCAGAAGCCCATGTGAAATATTCTTTTGGTTGTAATTTTATTGCTTTTATCGACAAAAGCAATTCAGCTGTTTTTTTTGCTGTATTTTTGTTTAAAATCATATTGCAAATGTATACAATTTTTAAAAATGAATGCACAATTATCTTAACAGATTCCATTATAAATAAAGAGAATTATACCTTTTATTATTGGGAAAAATTTGATCTAAAAAAATATTTACAACAGTGTGATACAAGTAATTCTTCAACTATATGTTTGTATCATACTGATATCAAATTTCTTTGGAAACAATTTAAAAAGCATTTTAAAATTATTGAAGCTGCCGGAGGAGTTGTTTTCAATAAAAATAATGAAATCTTATTTATTTATCGATTGGATAAATGGGATCTGCCTAAAGGAAAAGTAGAAAAAGGAGAATCTATTCAGGAAACTGCCATTAGAGAAGTGCAGGAAGAATGTGGTCTTAATAAAGTGAATATTGAAAATTTTATTTGTAAAACTTTCCATATATACACTTTTAAGGAAAAGGAAATTTTAAAGATATCTCATTGGTATACAATGAGTAGTGATGAAAAAGAATTAATTCCTCAATTAGAAGAAGATATCACAAAAGTAGAATGGAAAAATAAAGAACAAATTTCATATGCACTTAAAAACACCTATCCTAATATTAAATTACTGCTAAAAAAAGTAGTTTAAAAACTCCCTGATCAAAATATAACACAAAAAAGCTTGTCAGTTTCAAATATCATTATACTTTTGTAAGTAAATACTTACATACATGATTCGTAAATCATCAGAAATAAGACAAAAAGAAATAAAATCAGCAGTTCTTACCATTATTCATCGGGAAGGTTTAAAAAGAGTTTCCACAAAAAATATTGCCAAAGAGATAGGTTTGAGTGAGGGAAGTATTTTCCGACATTTTGATTCAAAAAAAGATATTATCCTGTCGATCATGGACGATGTAATTATGGATCTAGTAGGAAATTTAAAAAAAATATCTCTAGAAACTACTTCTCCAGAAAAACGATTATTCAAATATTTATGCCAAACAATATCATATTTAATTAAACATAAGGGTATCACAATTCTTTTATTTTCAGAAGCTTCCTATGAAAACGATGAAGATTTGATTCTTAAACTGAATTACATATTCAAAAATCAAAAATTATATGTAGGTAATATTGTGTTAGACGGTATGAACAGTGGGCAATGGGATAAAACTATTGATGTGAAGGATTTTGTTTCCTTATACATGGGAATTCCTATTACTCTGAATATAGAAATGGTACTAAGCAGAGAAAGCTTTCAATCGGATAATTTTTGCAATAGAATGTATAATTTAATTCTAAAAATACTTACCAAAGGATGATTTTAATTCCTTCAGATGATCCTTCAAATACTAAACAAGATCTAAAAACACATTTAAGATGAACTATAAAATTTTATTATTACTGTTTTTGCCTATGCTTTTACATAGTCAATACAATAGAAACATGGGTGAACTATTTGATTCGTTAAAAGTGAACCCTCAATACAAAAGCAATGAAATTATAATGGAGCGAGCTGTTTTAAACAGATCCATGGCAAATAGTTTGCTTTTTCCAAAGATTGCTGCTTTTGGAAAGTATGATTATGCAAATGCACCAACAGGAATGCTTCCGGTAGCACCCAATGATTTAATAATCATGGTTCAGGATCCAATTATACCCCAACCTTTTAGCGAAAATATCTTTCGTGCTGGCGCTGAGATTTCTATGCCAATATTTGCCAAATCTATTTATACCATGGCAGCTAAGGCTAAAATAATGTATCAGTCTGCAGAGGTAAAAGCAGATATTGATCTGCAAAAAAATGAGGCTATAATTGTAAGTTCAAACGCGAACCTGCAATATATAGAATCGCTTTTTTTAGCTCTTGATAAGAAAAAAGCATCCTTATTAAAAGCAAAAGAACTGATTGAAATTAAAGTAAAGAATGGAAGAGTTCCGGAATCTGCTCTGTTAAAAATTAATTCAAATATCAATGGCATTGACATTATGCGTTCTCAGGTGGCTCTGAACAGAGAAAAGGCTTTGGCAACTATTTATTCATTGACCAATATAAAATTAGACAGTTCGGTATCAATGATGCAGACAGGAGATTACACAAAAGGGCAATTAAAAGTATTACATCCTTTAGAAAAGAAAATTGAAGCCAGTAAACTAGGTGTAAGAGCCGAAAAGGAAAAATTATACCCGGCACTTGTATTCAACGGAAATTATAATCATGCTTATGCAAAAGCTTACAATAACAATGAAATTGTTAATACAGATTATGCAACAGTTGGTCTTACCTTACGTGTTCCAATTTTTGAAAAGGAACAATATGCAAGGGTTAAACTCAGTAAACTAGATGTACTAGATCAGGAAAATGAGCTGGATAAAATGCGACTGGAATTTACATCTGAAGCACTGCAATTAGAGAATAGTATACAAATTCTGTACAATTCAGAAGAGTTATACAGTAAAAGTATTGATGATAAAACAGAACTGCTAAATATTGCAAAAGTTTCTTATAAAAATGACAGAATATCCATTGAAGATTACTTGAAATATGAGGATGATCTTTTGCTTGAAAAATCAAAATTATATCAAATTCAGGCTCAAAAATGGCAAACTCTGATGAAACTTGCAGTAATCTATGGTAATAATATTGAAGAAATAATTAAATAAGAATTAAGATGAAATCAAAAAAGAAAATAATTATAGGAGCAGTTGTTCTTATATTAATAATAGCAGGAATATTTGCTGTTAAGAACGCTAAAGACAAAGAGAGCAAAACACCTGTAGCAAAAATGTATTCAATTGTAGTTTCGGCAATGAAACCTGAACTGAAAAATATACAATTAACACTTCCATATATTGCTGAAATTCAAAATGATAAAGATGTTAAACTATCATCAAAAATTGCCGGAAGGGTAAATTTCATTCTACCAAGCGGTACAGCTATAAAACGAGGAGATGTTATTGCAAGGCTAGATAATACAGAAATCAGTGGCAATACAAACAGTATCAATGCACAAATAAAGGCTCAGGAGAAAATTCTTACAAATTTAGAAACAACACATGCCAGAACCCTGGAACTTTTAGCCGTAAAGGGAGCATCTATAGAGCAGTCTCAAGCAGAGGAAAGTAAAATTGCTGGTATAGAAGCACAGATTGAATCGCTAAAGCAGAAAAAAAATGAACTAAACAATACCCAAAGCTATGCCACCATCACATCTCCGGTAGACGGAATGCTATCAAAAACAATGGTCAATAAAGGTGATATTGCCATGCCTGGGCATCCGGTAGCAAGTTTAAGTGCAAAAAACGGATATTATTTATTGATAAGAGTTCCCTCAAATTTAAATATAAGCAAGGTTCAAATGGAAGGTCAGCAATACGATGCCATTGACTTGCACAGTACATACCATGGTTTGAAGGAATACAAAACCTATGTAAACAACAAGAGATTAACTTCAGGTACGCGAGAAGAAGTAGACGTGATAATTTTTGATAACAAGGCTATCCTACTACCATTTGATGCCATTTTAAACAGAAATGGTAAGAGTTATGTTTTAGTGGTAAAAGGAGAAAAAGCAACACTGAAACAGGTTGAAATTATTCAAACCGGAGAAAATGGTATTGTAGTGAAAAACAAGGAACTTATTAAAAGTAGAATTGTAATTGCCAAACAGGATGTCCTTTTAAAAGTCGCAAGTGGAGTTTCAATAATTATTAAAGAATAAAAGACATGTTTGATTATTTTTATAAAAGACCGTATCTGTTATACGCTTTGATGGCAGGATTCTTTATCATGGGTATTGTTGCTTTGGTAGAACTTCCTAAAAACCTTTTCCCTGATGCAAATCCGCCACAGGTAATTGTTATAACCAAAGTACCAGGTGCTACAGCGCAGGTTGCTGCCAATACCGTTTCAAAACCAATCGAACAGGAAATTTCAAGATTGGGACTGGTTACGGATGTAAGCTCCATAAATGTTGCCAATTTTTCTATTGTAAAAGCTGAATTTGGATATAAAAAAGGGCTAAATGCAGCTGCAGTAGACGTGGCAAATGCCTTATCTATTGCAAAAGGAAAACTGCCTAGCGATGTAAACCCGGCGATTTACACGGCAGGAGATTTCACTTTACCGGTAGATATTATTTCTCTATCTCCAAAAGATGAAAAAATGAGTCTGGGAGATATTCGAAAAATATCCGAAAGTTTTATCAAACCTTATTTATTAGGAAATGAACAAATTGGGAATGTAGAAGTATATGGAGGATATGAAAGTTCCATTAATATTGAAATAGATCCTTTCAAAGCAAAACGATATGGAATTGATTTTGATAAAATTGTAATGGCTTTAAAAACCATTAACAAAGATATTCCTATTGGATTTGTAAAGGGAGAAAATAGTTTTTATACCATTACCTATTATGGTGAAAAAGATGAGATTGAAAAACTAAAAAATATAACGGTATTGCCAAATATTAGAATTGGTGATATTGCTGATGTAAAATGGGGGTATACCAAACGTACAAGCGGATATCTGGGTAATGGAAAACCAGCCATAGCTCTTGCCATTCAAAGAGCTCCGGGAGGCAGTGTTCTGGATGTAAGCAAAGCTGCCCGTGCAGAAATGAAAAAACTGGAAGAAAGGTACCCAAATATTCAGTTTGAAATCTCTGATACCCAAAAAGATCTTATTGAACTGGCAAATGACAATATGCTTGTTGCTTTAAGAGATGCCATTATTTTTACATTGTTGGTGATTTTGATTTTTTTAGGAAATTTTAGAGCAATTGCAGCTGCTACAGTTACCATTCCTATGGTATTTTTCTCAACAATGGCTGTTATTTGGCTTACCGGTGGCGAATTAAATATCGTAATTTATACAGCTATTATTTTGGCTTTGGGTATGCTTGCGGACGATGCTGTGGTCGTTCTTGAAAATGTGGAACGGCATTTAAATGAATTAAAAGAAGATCTGGATACCGCCATTGTCGAAGGTACCAAAGAAGTAATTGCACCAATCTGGGCAGGTACAATGGCAACCATTTTTGTAGTATTTCCATTGATGTTTATTGGTGGGTTTCCTGAGAAAATTTTTAAACCATTGATTTTTACATTAATTATTGCCCTTTTGGTTTCTTTTTTCTTGTCTATTACATTTATTCCCAGACTCCTTAAAATATTTTTTAAGAATGGAACTAACAAGACAAAAACTGAATTGTGGTTTGATAAACTCTACGATAATTCTTTCGGAAAACTGGTAAAACCTTATGAGAATGTAATTAGATATTCTAATGGAAAAAACAAAATAATTCGAAGGATAGCTCTAACTGTAGGAGTTGTGATCTTATTGCTCGTTAGTGTAGGATCAATAATGCCAACCATAGGAAAAGATGCCATGCCACCTATGGATACAGGAATTATCAAGGCACAAATTGCTTTTAGCTCCAATGAAACTGTTAACAGTGCAGAATCTAAAATAGAACCTTTTTTAACATGGTTGCATCAACAGGATTGGGTTGACAAAAGTTCGGTAGCTTTTGGTAGTGAAACCGGTGTATTAAGTCTTGGAAGTGGAAACCTTCCCTCCGAAGCAAGCATTACTATTATATGTAAAGATCGCTTTAGCCGAGATCAGACTATTTGGGAATTGGAGGATATTATTCGGGATAAGATATCCAAACTGGAAGGTGTAAAAAGAAATGATGTTTTTGATTTTGGAGCAACAGCTCTTTCGTCCATCAAAGCATCAATTGATGTACGATTGAAATCTCCAACAGTAGATGGTTTAGCTGAAAAATCACATGAGGTGGCTCAGGCAATTAGTGATGTGAAAGGCTTAACCTCTATTTCAACCAGCTGGGACAAAGATTTTAGTGAAATTATTTTAGACATCGATGAAAACAAAGCTTTGAGTTATGGAGTAACTCCCTATCAAATTGCCATGCAAATTCCTGTAAAAGGACAAATTGTTGGATTAAATGCAAATATGCAATCCATGAACACACAGTTTGTAAGGCTTTATATGAAAGAGAAGTACAGCTCAAATGAACAAACCCTTCGGTTATTACCAATCAAAACAAAATTTGGTGATATACCATTGGAACAACTGGCAAAAATCACCAAAAGTCTGACTTATGCAAAAATTGAAAGAAATAAAATGCTGTATAGCCTTGATGTAAATGGCTATCGGGCAACAAGACCCATAACCCATTTAACAGATGATGCAGAAGTTGCTTTGGCAAATATAAGAGCAGACAATGATGTAATTATCACCCAAGAGGGAGATATTGCCCAGATCGATGATAGTTTTAGCCGTATGTTAAAGGCAATCGGGCTTGGTATTCTGCTGCTGCTTATCGGGTTAATTGCTATTTATAAATCCGTTCGAATGTCTTTCATAATGATACTGGTGTTGCCTCTTTCCTTAATTGGTGCTGCATGGGGTATGCTATTATTTCATAAACCAAGTTGTATGCCTAGTTTACTGGGAATTTTACTGTTATTCGGAATAATTATCAAAAATGCAGTGTTGTTAATTGATTTTTACCAGCATTTTAGAAGTACGGGAGAATCTCCTTTTGAAAGTGCTTTGGAAAGTGTTACGGTTCGTTTTCGACCAGTTATGATGACCGCTTTTGCCACCATTGCCGGAATGATTCCCATTGCATTGGAGCATGCTGTTGGACTGGAAAGGCTAAGTCCTTTGGCAGATGTTGCTATAGGTGGATTATTAATTGGTACTTTATTAACACTAATTTTTGTTCCAATGTTTGCCTACATGGTAGATTCGGATAAAAAGAAATAGAGTTTCTACATTTCTATACAACACTTGTTATAATTTAGTTTTTAAAACTCTAAGATTCACTTATTGATTCTTAGAGTTTTTTTATACTATATTGATTTTATGATAGTTACAAACGTAAATGACTTATCCGTATTAATTAACTATATTTGCCGCTTTTTTATAATAGCCTATCATGACTGAATTTATTTCCAAAAGAATCCCCAATGTAAAAAATGATATTTTATCAGGTATAACCGTTGCGTTAGCTCTGGTACCCGAAGCTGTTGCCTTTGCCTTTGTTGCAGGAGTAGATCCTTTGGTAGGGCTTTATGCAGCATTTATGGTTGGTTTGATCACTTCCATTTTTGGAGGAAGACCAGGAATGATCTCTGGTGCTACAGGTGCTTTAGCTGTTGTGATGGTAACCTTGGTAGCAAGAGGAAATGACATGGGAACACCCGGTGAAAATTTAGGTCTGTACTATCTTTTTGCCACCGTAATATTAATGGGGTCTATTCAAATCATGGCAGGAGTACTAAAACTTGGAAAATTTGTAAGGCTTATACCTCATTCAGTAATGATGGGTTTTGTGAATGGACTTGCAATCGTGATCTTTCTTTCTCAATTAGGAATGTTCAAGGAAACTATTAATGGAAAAAAAGTATGGCTACAGGGAACCGAATTATATTTAATGATCGGAATGGTTGCTTTAACCATGATCATGATGTTGGGAATGCCTAAAATAAAATATTTAAAAAAATTACCGGAAGCTTTGATCGCAATATTAGTGGTTTCAGCAATTGCTATTTTTTTAAATTTAGATATTGCCACGGTTGGCTCTTTTATTAGAGATGGAGGTGGAGAAGGACTAAAAGGAGGTTTACCAACGTTACATTTGGAAACTTTTCAAAAAATTCCATTTACATGGGGAACTATTAAATTCATTTTACCTTATGCCGTTATTTTAGCTGCCATTGGTTTGATTGAATCATTAATGACCCTAAACTTAATTGACGACCTTACAGAAACCCGTGGAAATGCAAACAAAGAATGTATTGCTCAGGGAAGTGCGAATATGGTAACCGGTTTATTTGGAGGAATGGGAGGTTGCGCCATGATCGGGCAATCTATTATTAATATCAAATCTGGTGGAAGAGGCAGACTTTCGGGTATCGTTGCTGCTCTTACATTATTAAGTTTTATACTTTTTGCTTCCGGATTGATTGAACGGGTGCCTATTGCTGCTTTGGTTGGTGTAATGTTTATGGTAGTAATTGGAACATTTGCGTGGAGTAGTTTTAGGATCTTAAATAAAATTCCGAAAACAGATGTTTTTGTTTTGATACTCGTTTCGGCTCTAACCGTAATATTTGATCTTGCTATTGCTGTGTTTGCCGGAGTTATTATTAGCGCTTTGGTATTTTCATGGGAAAATGCTGTAAGAATTAGAGCAAGAAAACATTTTAAAGAAGACGGTACCAAAGTATATGAAATCTGGGGACCTTTATTTTTTGGTTCGATTGCTACATTCAATAGTAAATTTGATGTGAAAAATGACCCTGATCAGGTTGAAATTGATTTTATGGAATCACGTGTAAGTGATCATTCAGCCATTGAGGCAGTAAGTAGTATTGTAGAAAAATACGAGGCTGCAGGAAAAACAATTTATTTAAAACACTTAAGTGAGGAGTGTAAATTATTACTACATAAAAACAGTCCGAAATTTAGAGGAGTAATCATTGAGGCCATTGATGACCCAAGATATCATGTTGTTGAAAATCCGGAAGAATTTAACTAAACCTTTATAATAAACCAAAATGGCTTCACTATGAGTGAAGCCATTTTGGTTTATCTAATTTAAGAAATTATTTCAAACTCCCCAAACTCTCTTTAAGCATTGTAATCTTAGCCAAAGCATCTGCTTCTTTCTTACGTTCATTTGCAATCACCTGATCAGGTGCATTATTTACAAATCGTTCATTGCTCAATTTCTTTTGAACAGATTTTAGAAAACCTTCAGCATATTTTAGCTCTTCTTCCAGTTTTTTAATCTCTTCTTCTACATTGATATTTTCTCCCAATGGAA
>Ga0256834_1001771_pt1 | contig 14242 bp, 12 predicted proteins | sample 4281140metaG_FD_190536 | JGI IMG/M metagenome (GOLD analysis project Ga0256834, IMG submission 190536) | Hydrothermal vent microbial communities from East Pacific Rise, Pacific Ocean - 4281-140 | ecosystem: Environmental > Aquatic > Marine > Hydrothermal vents | place: Pacific Ocean: East...
ATTATATTGAATATTTGATCCACTGGCTGACACATAATGTTATCATTAATGCCTTTGCCAGGACGATCTCCTGGATCGATGAACATATCATTGATGCAGCGGTCAATGGCATAGTAGGCCTAAGCAAACGTATCGCTTCCTGGTTTGCTCTGCTCAGTACGGCAAAAGCAGGTAGCAATTCAGCCACAATGACCGTAGGACTACTGCTCCTACTGTTGGCAATGATCGCAGGAGGCAGCTTATGATCCCACTTTATTTTATTTTTGGACCAGTGATCCTGGCAGCAGTGATGATGCTTTTTATGTCTAAAGAGAGTGCTGCAGCGAAATATATGGCATTGACACTCTTTATTTTGATGCTGTTCGTCTCTTTGGATCTGCTGAGTGCATTGCCTGAGACGGGTTATCTGGTACTGAGGCAGTACCTTGCTGTTGAGCGTTTTGATTTTGTGCTCTCTTTACAGGTCGATCATTTAAGTGTCGTTATGCTGATTCTTACTTCGGTACTGTTGATCCTGGTAACCCTTTCAAGCTGGACAATGAAAGATCAAAAGAACTATTTTTCACTGCTTGTTCTTTTCTCCGGACCGATATTTGGGGTTTTCATGAGTACCAATTTCCTCTGGTTCTTTATATTCTGGGAGTTGACACTGGTACCGATGTATTTCCTTGTAGGGATCTGGGGTGCCGAAGGGCGTATTTATGCGGCAGTCAAATTCTTCCTCTATACCCATGTGGCTTCCATGCTGATACTGTTGGCATTTTTTCTCATCTATACGCAGACAGGGATGTTTGATATGACCTTGGTGAAAGAGGCGATGCTGACCACCCCGGCACTTGTCTGGTGGCTGCTTTTTATCGGCTTTGCGGTTAAAATGCCTATCTTCCCTTTCCATACCTGGCTGCCGGATGCACACGTGCAGGCACCGGCACCGGTCTCGGCACTGTTGGCAGGGGTACTGTTGAAAATGGGTGCTTATGCGATGATCCGTATGGTGGTATTGATGCTTCCGGAACAATCACAGAACTTTGCCTGGGTCATGCTTGCACTGGGGCTGATCACACTCTTTTATGCCGGCTTCATGGCACTTTATGAGACCCATCTTAAAAAGATGGTGGCTTACAGTTCCATTTCTCACATGGGTCTGGTCACAGTAGCGATCTCGACCTTGAGCTATTCAGGTCTGAGTGCAGCATTGTTTGAAATGATAGGGCATGCCCTGATCATCTCTCCTCTCTTTCTGATAGCCGGATTCCTGCATGCCCGTACGGGAAGCTGGCAGATGCAGGATATGGGCGGTTTGATGCAAAAAGCGCCTTATCTTTCTGCTATTTTTGTACTGGCAGGTCTGGCGGCACTGGGATTACCCGGAACCATGGGCTTCATTGGTGAATTGACTATTCTGATCTCTGCTATTGACCGCTTTGGTATAGGGTTGATCATTGTTGCACTGGGATCTATGATCGGTGCAGGATACATCATTTGGACATTCAGACGTGTCGTGTACGGAGAAAAATCCAAGCGTATTGAAGAGAGTAACTTTAGCATGAACAGAGTAGAGTTTTTGGCATTGATCCTTTTTGCCATGGGGATTGTAGGTTTCGGTCTCTTCCCTTCACTGCTGTTCGATACGATCAATACGGCTTTTAGCATGTTACTTACACCGGGAGGTGCACTATGATAAGTACTTTTTCCATACTTTTTGCTGCTTCTTTGCTGAGTCTCTTACTACATAGAACAAAAATGCTCAAGATCTTTACTCTGTTGGTTCTTTTGGTTGGATTATTCCTAAGCGGCACATCCATCGGATTGACCGGTTTTACAAGCAGTGAAGCGGTCACCCTTTTTGAACGGATCATGCTTATTGTCCTGCTTGCACTGGTACTGCACGAAGAGGATGATACGACAATGACACAGACACTCTTTCTGGCAACAGCATCGATCGCCTTGCTGCAGAGTCAAACGGTATTGGCATTTCTCATCTCTTTTGAAGCGGTGAGTCTGATATCGATCGTGCTTGTCAGTCATATTAAAACAGCAGAGCAGGCAGAGGGTGCAGTGAAAATGTTCATTGCGGGAGCCATTGCCACAGGTATCTTGCTGCTGGGTGCAGCCTTTTACCTGATGGGAGGAGGGCTTCTGGAAGAGGATATCGTTTCTCATCCTACTACTTTCTCTCTTGTAGGCGTGTTTATTATGCTCTTTGCAGTGTTCTATAAGCTGACTATTGTACCTATGCACGGATGGGCAGCAGATACCTATGCTCTGGTACGTCATTCTCATGCCGCACTTTTAAGCGGTGTGGCTAAGACCGTTGTGGCGGTAGCCGCCTTCAAGTTCTTTGCCCCTTTCCTTGCAGAAGCTTCGGAGATCTCTGTACCCCTCTTGGTCATTTTGGCAGTTGTGACCATGACACTGGGGAACTTTATGGCACTGTATCAGCAAAAACTTTCACGTATACTTGCCTATTCATCCATCGCACAGGCAGGGTACATTTTGCTGGCATATGCAGCCGTAAAAAGCAGTCTTGCTTCAACAGGATTACTCTATATGGCGATCGCTTATGTCTTTATGCAGACGGCTGTCTTTTTAGTGTTGGATACCTTGCGTCAAAAGCATGATATTCAGACATTGGAAGGATTGAAAGGTTTTGCAAAAGGCAATCCTGTTCTGGCATTCTTCTTTACGGTACAGCTTTTTTCACTGGCAGGTATTCCGCTTTTGGCAGGATTCCTTGGAAAAGCAGTTGTTTTCTATTCCGTCGTTGATGCAGGATTGTGGTATGTAGCACTGATCGCATTGCTCAATTCAGCACTCTCGGTAGGATACTATGCCTGGATCGTCAAACATCTCTATTTTGATAAGACAAATAAGACAGCGGTTACACAAAAAAAGCGTACGTTCTCCAATCTGGCACAATTGATATTGCTTGGAGGAACATTCTACTTTGGTATCTTTGCTTCTCTTGTCTTTGCTGTGGGAGATCATTTTTAAAGAAGGTAAAACAGACAAGTCATAGGTAGAAACGGGACGGGAAAGATGATCACTCTTATCTGTTTCTTTTTCGGGATCAACCAAATAGTCTGGAGAAGAATGAACCTTTGCCGGAGAGTTTGTCTATAATACCAAAGTAGTAGCTGTTGTCTTTCAGTCCAAGCTCCGGATATTTCAGTTTTCCGTCAGGCATGACAGCAATGGTAAAAGGGACAGACTGTACTTTAAAGGCTTCTGCAAGTTTTGGATTACGTGAGACATCGCACTTGACCACATCTACACCATTCTCTTCTCCGTATGCTGTCAATTTGTTGTCAATGATCTCCATAAGCATTTGACAGGGACCGCAGGTAGGGGAGTAAAAGTCTACAAAGACAGGTTTGTTATTGTTTTTAATGATCTTCTCATAATTTTTATCTGTAAGTTCCATAACAGATTCTACCAAAAGTTTGCTACAATTCTTTTATGAAAGATACAATCAATATAGAACTTAAACAAGATACGGTAGATAACCTTTTGGCGTTTTCTGAACTGCTGAAAAAAGATATTAATAAAATGATGGAAGAAGCACTGGAACAGTATTTTGAGAATGAACAGAAGAAACTTATAGAAAAGGGTATTGAAGAAGATTCAACGATGACCAATTTGGATTATAATGAATTCTGGGATGACGTGGAACTTGATTGATAATGGATGATGGATGATTACGGATGGACTTCAACAGAAACTTGAACAGGAATTAGATGAGAAGATCCGTTCTGTCGTATTGATGGAGAGAGGGCAGATAGGGGATATCTATAAACTTGTAACAGTATCTAATGCTTATGTCTTAAAAACTTCAAAGCCTTCAGGTCTACTACAGACAGAAGCTGAAATGCTGAAAGATTTTAATAAATATAAAATACCTGCACCTCAAGTGTTTGATGTAAGTGACAGACATCTTTTGATGGAATTCATAGAAGAGAAAGCACAGCCAAAATGTACGATGGAGATTGAAGCGGCAGAGGTATTGTCAAAACTGCATTCTGTGACAAATGAAAATAGAATGTACGGATACTATTATGATACCAGTATAGGACCGTTTGGCCAGATCAATGAACAGACCCAATACAACTGGGGTTTGTTTTTGGGCCAGATGCGTATACTGCCGATGGCAAAGATATGTTATGAAAAAGGAGAGATCAACATACAGACAGTAATGAGACTGGAAGGGTTATGTCGTGACCTTTATAAGCGTATAGATATAAACAATATTACGCCTTCTCTGCTTCATGGAGATCTGTGGAGTGATAACATATTGTTTAATATCAAAGGTGCCGCTCTGATTGATCCTGCCATCTATTTTGGAGACCGTGAGATGGAACTGGCATTCATTTTGCTCTTCAATACGTTTGGGGATACTTTTTTTAATACCTATACGGAAGTACATCCTTTAAGTGATGATTTTTATGATACAAAAGTACCGCTCTATCAACTATATCCGCTTCTTGTACATGTGGCACTTTATGGCAGCAGTTACAGTGCTGCACTTCAAAAGACCATGGAACAATTGAAAATATAGTTACTTTGGGACTATGTTATAATAGAGGATACATTTCGATAGAAAGGAGTCAGTATGTCCTCTTATCATGTAGAACGATCTATTGTTATTGACAAGCCTCTTCTTGAAGTAAGAGATTCCCTAAAAAATTTTAAACGCTGGCCCGAGTGGTCTCCCTGGCTGATGATGGAACCGGATGCTACAGTCACATATACGCAACGACAAGGGCAGGTAGGTGCTTCTTACGGCTGGTCCGGGCTACTTGTGGGAGCAGGGAGTATGGAGCTGCTTACCGTACATGATGATCTTCTGGAGATGGAGATCAACTTTGTAAAACCGTTCAAATCCAAGGCTGATGTTGCTTTTACGCTCAAAGAGACAGAAGCAGGTACAGAGGTTACCTGGATGATGGATGGCTCTTTGCCTTTCTTCCTCTTTTGGATCTCTTCGAAAATGCAGACTGTCATCAGGATGGATTATGAACGTGGACTTGGTATGCTTAAGGTCTATCTTGAGACAGGTTCCGTGTCTTCCTACACTATTATTGAAGGGATCGTTACACTTCCTGAACAGATCTATATCGGTATTCCAAATCAATGTACTTTAGATACACTGGGTGAAGTGATGAAAAAAGATTTTGACAGTCTGTATGATTTTATGAAAGAAAATGACATTTCTATGGACAGGGTGCCGTTTTGTATCTACAACAGGTTTGACATTTTCAAGAGGGAAGCAGAGTATATTGCCTGTATTCCTGTTGAAAAAGAGTTAAGCCTGCCTCAGGGGTGGGGCAAGGGTAAAGTTGCATCTCAGGAGGCGTTAAAGACCATTCATAAGGGTGCTTACCTCCATTTGGGTAATGCCTGGATGACAGCGATCAGTTTTGCACGCTACAAGAAAATAAAAACGGCTAAATCACCGGTAGGATATGAGTTCTATCCGAACAACCCTTATGATACTGCAGAGGAAGATCTTGTCACAGAGATCTATATTCCTTTGAGGTCGTGACAGTGAAAAGGATCGTGAAAGAGATATTCATAGGGATACTGCTTGTATTTATATTAAGTAGTATTATGAATTATGTCCGTAAACCTGCATTGGACTCAGACCAATTACCAGACATTGAAGTCACGCTTATCAATGGTGAGGTCTTTCAAAAACCTGAGGGGAAACCTTTGGTGATCCATTTCTGGGCAGAGTGGTGCAAAGTATGTAAATTGGAAGCATCCAATATACAAAGTATTTCTCAAAAGTATGAAGTGTTGACCATTGCTGTCAACTCTGGAAATGACAGCAGGGTAAAAGCCTACCTGAAAGCACAGGGATTGACATTCAACGTGTTGAATGATAGTGACAGTTCCTGGGCAAAGAAATTTAAAGTGGAAGTTTTTCCCACAACATTCATTTATAGCGCTAAAGGTGAATTGAAATTTACAGAGGTAGGGTATACGACGACGGCTGGACTGATGGCTCGTATTTCAATAGCGGAAAAGCAGTAACTTTAGCATTATTTTTCAGCCTGATCCTCCTACAAGGATGTATAAATTACCATTTTTTTAAAACGGATAGACGAAGAAGCGCTTACTGTGCTATAATGTTATAAAAAGGAGTTAAAGATGATTACACTTAAGAAAAACGGACAAAAGGTTTGGGTGACATTTAATGTGACAGGCGCTGAGCACATCAATGATGTTATGATTTCAGGAGAGTGGAATGATTGGAAGAAAGAGCCGATGAAGCAGAAAAAGAATGGAGATTTCTCTATTACAAAAGTGTTGAAGGCAGGTGAAGATTATCAGTTCGGTTACAAAATAAATGGGGATCGCTGGATAACAGAAGAAGAATGCGACAGCGTATCTTCCCCTTACGGAAGCCAGAATTCTTTATTGAGTTTGTGATATATGTTATAATTAATATTACTTCATGTTAACATGACCAACTATAATTTCAAGGAGGATGTATGAAAGCAGTTGTTATGGCAGGTGGGTTTGGAACCAGGATACAACCACTGACCAACTCACGACCAAAACCGATGTTGCCGGTGATCAACAGACCAATGATGGAAAACACAATGATGACTCTGAAAGAGCTGGGGATTACAGAATTCATTGTTTTACTTTATTTCAAACCTGAGATCATCAAAGACCATTTTGGAGACGGAAGTGATTTTGGTATCAATATCACTTATGTGGTTCCCGATGATGACTATGGTACAGCAGGTGCCGTAAAGCTGGCACAAGAGTATATCGGTGATGAGAACTTTATCATTATCAGTGGGGATCTGGTAACTGACTTTGATTTCCAGAAGATCTTTGATTATCATACAGAAAAAAAGTCCAAACTGACGATCACATTGACATCTGTTGATAATCCTTTGGAGTTTGGTGTTGTCATTGCCAATGAAGAGGGGAAGATCGAAAAATTCCTTGAAAAACCAAGCTGGGGTGAAGTGTTCAGTGATACGATCAATACCGGTATCTATATTATTGAACCGGAAATACTCGACTATATCCCCAAAAATGAGAATTATGATTTTGCCAAAGATCTTTTTCCTCATTTGATGCAGGAGGGTATAGAACTGATGGCAGGCTATGCCCAGGGATACTGGCGTGATGTAGGTAATCCTGAAAGTTATCGTGATGTGCATGAAGATATTTTTACCGGCAAAGTCGAACTGAAAGTACCGGGAGAAAAAAGTATATTTCCAGACGGGGTATTGTACAGTGAAGAGAGCTATTCTTTAGATAGTAGTATCGAGTGTATCGGTATGGTGATCCTTGGAAAAAATGTAACACTTAAAAAGGGTGTAAAACTTACCAATGTCGTCATTGGTGACAATGTGACCATAGGCAAAGACAGCAAAATCAGAAATACAGTTGTATGGAATGATGTGAATATCGGTCGTAATGCCATAATGGATGGTTGTGTCATCTGCAATAATAATGTGATCGATAAAAACTTTATCGCAAAAGCAGGGTTGATACTGGCTGAAGGCTGTGAGATTGGTCAATTGGTGCAAATAGACAAAGATGTGACGATCTGGCCGGATAAAGTGATAGAAGATGCTTCTATTGTCAGTAACAATCTGATCCTGGGAAGTAAGTACAAAAATTCTATTTTTGAAGACGGAAGGGTCATTGGACAGTCAAATGTCGAACTTTCCTGTGAAATGACCACAAAGATCGCCGAAGCATTTGGTGCACAACTTCCGATGGATGCTACTGTATTGATATCCAGAGATGACAGTAAGAATTCACGTATGCTGAAACGTGCCTTTATAGGCGGGATACTCTCTTCGGGAGTCAATGTGATAGACTATAATGCCATACCGTCAGCAGTCTTGCGCTGCAGTCTTTCTTCCCATGGGAAATATACTGCAGGAATACACATTAACCAAAAACTTGATGATCCGACAAGTACAGTGTTGACGTTCTATAATAATGAAGCGCTTCGTATCAACAATGAAGTGGCAAAAAAAGTTGAAAAAGCATTTTTTAAAGAAACTTTCAGACGTGTCGAATATACCCGTATCGGAGAAATCCATGCATTGGATCATGAAAAAGAGTATGCTGTCTACAAAAAAGGTATGGAAGATGTTTTGCGTTCACACATTTTTAAATGTGAAGATTGTCGTATTGCTGTTGATATGATGCACGGTATGGCCGCAGAGATCTTTCCGGATATCTTAAATGAAATGGGTGTTGAGAATATCATTTTCAATGCCTATCCGGATGAACAGGCTTTGGCAAATATCAATATACTTTCGAAACGTTCTATTGAAGATATGCGGTCCATTGTAAAAGTGTTGAAACTTGATGCCGGCTTTATACTTTACCCTTATGGTCAGCGTTTGGATATTGTATGTGATGAAGGTGAAGTACTTGGGAAGCAGGATGCTCTTCTGATAGTGCTTTTACTACTTGAAATGGAAGCAAAAAAAGAAGGTGTGAAGAAACGTGTTTTCTTGCCGACATGGGCAGGAGATATAGTCAAGTTTGAATATCTTGAGGTTGAACGCGGTCAGTACTCGAATTTTACAAAAGCCGATCTGGAACAGTATGACCTGGTAGCTACAGGTGAAGGGAATTTCGCATTTACAGAATTCTCTACACACCGAGATTCCATGTATGCAACTTTGAAGATCCTTGAAATGATGTTGAAGCACAATACGACACTTTCACAAATGATCGCATCACTGCCAAACTTTTATTATAAAGTAACCAAAGTTTCGTGTACTCAGTCACTTAAAGGCAAAATGATGCGTATGTTCCTTGAAGATGCAAAAGATAAAAGATCATCCACCCTTGATGGTGTGAAAATATGGCTGGATGAAAATGACTGGATCTTAATGATCCCGGATCATTACAGTGATCATCTTAACCTCTATATTCAAGCTGTCAATGATGAAAAAGGGGAAGCGATACTGGCAACCTATACTGAAAAGATTGAGAAGTGGTCTAAGGCTTAATGAAAAAGCATTCACTCAAGCTTTGTTTTTTTTGGCATATGCATCAGCCTGACTACAGAGACAGTAGTGGTATGATGCGTATGCCGTGGGTCTTTTTGCATGCCATCAAAGACTATTATGAAATGCCGTGGCTTTTAAATCAATACAAAGGACTCAAAGCCACTTTCAATATTACAGCACCGTTGATAGAGCAGTTGAATCTCTATAAAGATCCTTTGGAAAATGATTATTTCTTGTCACTATGGGCAAAACATCCTTCCGAATTGGAGGGAGATGCACGAAACTGGCTGATCAAGATCTGTAAAACTACACAGTATGAAACTATGGTCAAGCCCTTGCCGCATTTTGATGAGCTATATCATCATGAAAACCTGAATGATGCAGAACTCATTGATTTCGAAGTACTTTTCATACTCGCCTGGTGCGGTCATTACCTACGTCAGGAAAATAAATTTGTCAGACAGTTATTTCATAAAGGAAAAGACTTTACACAAAGCGATAAAGCACAATTGCTTAAAACGCTGTCTACTTTCATAGAAACGATCCTTCCTTTTTATGCCAAATTGCAGAAAACGGGTGTTATTTCACTTTCCACAACACCCTACAACCATCCAATCTTGCCTTTGCTACTGGATATGAACAATGCTAAAAAGGCTAATGTCCATACAACGCTTCCTTCTGATCCGATCTCATTGAAAGATGATGCCATAGCACAGGTTGAACGTTCCATTCTGCTGTATGAGAAGACATTCGGGGTCAAACCGAAAGGTTTTTGGCCTGCCGAGGGTGCAGTGGATGAAGAAAGTATTGAGATCTATAAAGAAAAAGGTCTTTCCTGGGTAGCCACAGATGAAGAGATCCTTTTTCATTCTCTTGGGGATACAACCCGTTCCAAGCTTTACAGACCTTATCGTTACAAGGGTATGACAATAGGTTTCCGGGATCACACGCTGAGTGACCTGATAGGATTTAATTATCGGTTTAAATCCGGCAAGGATGCAGTTGACCATTTTATGAAAGTCCTTAAACCGATTGCCGATACTAAGGATGCTACGGTCTTTGTGATCCTTGACGGTGAGAATGCCTGGGAATTTTTTGAGAATAATGCGTATGATTTTTTTACAACCCTGTATAAGAGGTTCTTAAAAACAGCATGGTGCCAAACACATACCATGGATGAAGTGTCTCAAAGCAAAAAACAGGGTAGGCTTAAAAAACTTGCTCCGGGAAGCTGGATACATGGTAACTTTGATACCTGGTCCGGACATCCTGAAAAAAATCGTGCCTGGGAACTGATCTATCAGACCAAACGTGATGTGAAGAACTATACGGGTGTGATCTCGGATGAAACAGCGGAAAAGATAAAGTTTCACTTCTTGGCATCTGAATGCAGTGACTGGTTCTGGTGGTATGGTGATGATCATGTGACCGAATACGGCTTGGAATTTGATACGCTTTTCAGAGGGCATTTGATCGCAGTATACCGTCTTTTGAATATTCCACCGCCTTCAGACCTTTTTATGACGATCCTGACCCGTACGAATATGGTACCGTTTTTAGTGAAACCACAGACTGTGATCTCTCCTTTTATTGACGGAAAGAACAATACATTTTTTGAATGGATCGGTGCAGGAAGTGTAGATGAGACGAAATTTTATTCTACGATGGACAAAGCGCGCGGACCGGTAGAAAAGATATTATACGGACAAGATGAAGAGACTGTTTTCATTGCTTTAAAAGGAGATATGGCTTCTCTTTCAGATCCGCTTTTGCAATTTAAACTGATCATTGATGAGACAGGGGAAGATATTGTTTTTTCAATGCAAAAATCCAATGAGGTAGATGGTATTAAATTTAGGGTCGACAAGCAGATAGAACTGTCGATCCCAAAGAGACACTTTTCCACAGACAGTACAGTTCATTTGCATTTTGAGATCGTCAAAGGAAGTGACATCATCCAGTCACTGCCTGGATATGGAGCACTTTCCATAGATATGAATGAAAGCTATGAAGAAAACTGGTTCGTTTGAATGAATCGTATAGCAGAAAATAAAATATAGGTATGTTAAAAGGAATATCACATGGCAAATACAACTAAACTACTGTTTGGTATACATATGCACCAACCTGTTGATAATTTTAACTGGGTCATAGAACACGGTGTTGAAGTCTGTTACGGACCGTTCTTTGAAGTCATGAGTCAATATCCGGAATTTCATTTTTCCGTACATTGCAGCGGTTGGCTTATGGAGCAGATTGAGACATTGCATCCGAAACTCTATAAACAAATGATGACACTGGCAGAAAAAGGTACGATTGAGTTTTTTTCTGCAGGATATTATGAACCTGTGTTGAGTGTCATTCCTTCAGAAGACAGAGTGGCACAGATACGTATGCTCAATCAGACTATTGTGTCTAGTTTCGGACAGGAGCCTTCAGGTCTCTGGCTGACTGAACGTGTTTGGGAATCTTCTCTCATTCCCGATCTTAAGAAAGCTGGTATCCAATATACAGTCATGGATGATTATCATTTTCTCTGTACCGGCTTTGATGAAGAGGACTTGGATGGTTATTATAGCAGTGAGGAGAGCGGCAAAGAGATCGGGCTTTTCCCTATCAGTAAAAAACTTCGTTATGCTATTCCGTTCCTAACCGTTGAAAATGCTATCAAAGTGATCAAATCCTACCGCAGGAAAGAAGACTCGGCAGCGATCATCTTCGATGATGCGGAAAAATTCGGTATGTGGCCGGGAACCCATGAATGGGTATATGAAAAAGGCTGGCTGGAGCGTTTTGTTCAAGAAGTGCTTGCCGATACCTCGATCGAAACGATGCACTATAGTACCTATTTTGAACAAGAACGTACACGCGGTATTGCCTATCTACCCAATGTTTCCTATTATGAAATGGGTGAATGGAGTCTCCGTGCGGATGATGCCCTGAAACTTGAAGCATTTAAAGAAGAAATGGGGCAGGAACGTTATGACAAAGAAGGTATCAAGTTTTTGAAAGGCGGGATATGGAAGAACTTTTTTGTCAAGTATGCGGAGAGCAACCGTATCCATAAACGTACGCTGGAACTTTCTAAAGCACGTCTGGATGTCAACAACCCCAAATTTGATGCAGCACTTTACAAGGCACAGACCAATGATGCGCTCTGGCATGGTGTCTTCGGCGGTCTCTATCTGGCAAATCTGAGAGATAATGTGTATACCTATATCATTGAAGCGGAAAATATCAGGTATGGTAGAAAAAGTGTTTTAGTGGCTGATGAAAATGAACTTGACGGTTATGAAAAAGCCAAGATGGTCACGCCAAGATATATTTTCCGTTTTGACGGAGCCTATGGCGGTCAACTGGTTGAGTTTGATGACAGAAAAGGGTTGTATAACTGGCAGAATACGCTAACCCGTCGTAAAGAGGCATATCATCATCATTTACTGGAAAACCAACCACAGAAAGAATCTGATTCCCAGGAATCTGTTTCAAAAGAAGAGGGGATAGACACGATCCATCATGCTTCGGCTCATGTGGATGATACGCTTCGTGATGCTATTATCTATGACTGGTATATTAAAAATTCTTTTATTGACCATATCAGTGACAGAAATTTTAACGGTGATAATTTTCGACATACCGACTTTCATGAATTTGGGGATTTTGCAGATCAGTCGTTTAAAATGGAACTTCGTAAAAAAGAGGTTGTCTTTTCAAGAAGCGGCGGCTTGTATTTTCCAGACAAAGAAGATACTTCCCTGAGGAAAGTGTATCAATCCAAAAAGAATGGATTTGATTTTGAGATCTCGCTTGAAACAGAAGCAAGAGGTGTATTCAACTACGTACTGGAACACAATCTCCACTTTGCCGAATATGATCACATCCTGATCAATGGTGAACCTTTGGCAGAAGAGGGAATACTTACACAAATAAAGCGTTTGTCTCTGTATGATGCTTATTTGGAGAAACATATCACCTTTACCCTGGATCAGCTTTTTGATCTTTACTATTTTCAACTGAAAACACTTTCTCAAAGTGAGCAGGGCTTCGACCTTAGTGTACAGGGGATCAGTTTTGCTATGGTCATCCCTTTCAGCAGTATGTTGCATGTTACAGGCTCTCTGGAGGTGAATGATGTCTGATATCCGTTATGACCGTCTGCATGATTGCCATGTGATCATTGCCCCTGAACGTCTGCATCGTCCAGATTATACGGCTGAAATACGTGAGGACAAAAAAAAGGATGCAAAATGTCCTTTCTGTGAGGGAAATGAATCCATGACCCCTCCGGAGATATTTGCCATACGAAAAACATACAGTATTGCCAATCAAAAAGGCTGGAAAACCCGTGTGGTTCCCAACCTTTACAAAGCAGTAAAGATAGAAGCAGCGCATGCACATCATAATGGCACATTTGAATACTGGGAAGGCTTTGGTGCCCATGAAGTCATTATTGATACGCCTAAACATCATACATCAATGATACAGTGGGATATAAATACGGTATCGAACTGGTTGAAAACACTGCGTGCCAGAGTTGCCGACCTTCGGCGTGATCATCGTATCGCATATATATCACTTTTTAAAAATGAGGGAAAAGGTGCGGGTGCGACCCAGATGCATTCCCATACACAATTGATAGGTTTGCCTTTTATCCCAAGACCAGAGAGAGAAAAATATGAAAAAAGTTATGAACATTATATCCATCATGCAGAAGCACTTTTGGAATCTATGATCCGAGAGGAAGAAAAAGAAGGTGAGCGTATTATTGCTGCGAAAGGTGATTTTACGGCTTTTTGTCCCTATGCCAGCGCTTATCCTTTTGAAGTGATCATCTCTTCCAAAAAGCCTTTAGGGCAGATCGATACTTTAAGTGATGAAAGTATTGGTACCTTGGCACCTCTGTTGCTTGACACCCTGAAAAAAATGGATAAACAGCTGGGTTGTTTCGACTTTAATCTTTCTCTCTCTACGCCACCACTGCAGGAAGGGAGTATCGGAAATAACTTGCTTGACAGTGTCGATAGTGTTGACGATGCCTGCAGGTTTACCCTTCGCATTATGCCCCGTATTTATCATTACGGAGGATTTGAAGCCACTACAGGGATGATAATCAATCCTGTCCTGCCGGAATTGGCAGCCAGACTTTTACGGGAGAGTGAAGATGCCTAAAGAAAAATTGTTTTTTGCTGCCAGTGAAGTCTATCCGTTTGCAAAAAGCGGCGGTCTTGCCGATGTTGCAC
>Ga0256834_1001772_pt1 | contig 14227 bp, 11 predicted proteins | sample 4281140metaG_FD_190536 | JGI IMG/M metagenome (GOLD analysis project Ga0256834, IMG submission 190536) | Hydrothermal vent microbial communities from East Pacific Rise, Pacific Ocean - 4281-140 | ecosystem: Environmental > Aquatic > Marine > Hydrothermal vents | place: Pacific Ocean: East...
CAACAATTTTGCGGCAGGCCTTTGCCTGACGTTCAATCACCAGCAGACTCTGCCCCTCCTCACTTTCAGGACTGAAATCATCCATCATCAACTGGGAATAGCCCAGAATCACTCCCAGAGGGGTGTTAATCTCATGGGCAACTCCAGCTGCCATCTGTCCGACGGAAGCCATTTTCTCACTGGAAGCGAGTTGTTCCATCATGGTTCTCAACCGGGTGAGATCCTTGGCTATCCCTTCACATCCTGTAAACTCGCGGTCCTCATCAAATAAAGCCGTTGCAGAAAGAAGTACATAAACCACTGATCCGTCGGCCCGGGCAAACCTCACTTCAAGGTCTTCCACAAATCCCACGGAAATAATGGTCTCAAAATACTTCTCCAGATCCTCCTCATTGTAAAACATATCGTGCAGGCTGAGGTTCTGTTCCTCTTCCATGGAATAGCCAAGCATATCAAGGCCTGCAGAGTTCATATTGACAAGCCTGTCAGCTGCATCACAGAAATAAACCATATCCTTGGAATTAATAAAAAAGTTACGGAATTTCTTCTCAGATGCCGCAAGTCTTCTCGTCCGTCTTTCCACCATTCCCTCAAGATTCATATTCAGTTTCAATAATTTATCTGCAAACAGTTCCAGCTGGTCATTGGCCTCTTTTAAACTTCGGGCCTTTTTCTGTATGGAATGGTAGCCCTCTATCCCCTTATGATAATAGACACTCACAGCAGAGAGAGAGATCATCAGCAAGGTGTTAAAGCCGCCACTGTAGGGAGCCAGACCCTGCCACTGTTCCTCGTTGCCCGATATCAGAAGTATCTGTTTAAGAAGATGCCCAACGGCTCTGGAAACGGAGAAACAGACCAGGGTGGCGCAGAAATAAAAAAGAAAACCCCAGAGAAAATTATCCGGTTGCTTACGGATCAGGAGCCAGGCATAACGAAGCGAGAGAAAAGAAAGGATAATGATGATAAATGACCCGACCATATCCACAAGTATGGCCGGAAGCATGGGAATACTTGTCATACCTTCTCGTCCTCGCAACTGTTTTTATATAAATCCTTCATTGCCAGATAGAGGAAGAACAGCGATGGAACACTGAAGAGATGGTCAAGCTTGGTAAAATAATAGCCGATTTTAGTACTGGTGAAGGGGCCGATCAGCCGGGTGGTCAGATATCCTCCCTCACAGACAAAATCACTGCTGTGTACAGAAGAGGCCAGAAAATGCCCCGTGAATGCAACCAGATTCCAGAGGATCATAAAGACACAGAAGGTCTGGAGATAACGCCATCCCCGTAACTTGAAGGTACTCTGCCGAATCCCCCAGAAAAGATAGCACATGGCGGCGATAAAAAAGATGTGGGCCAGTTGATGGACATATAAACCCTCTGGAGCCCCGTGGCTTTGCACAGCCCACGCATTCCCGGGAAACACAGTCAATATCAACAGGAGGAAAAATTGGGACATTCCGTGTGTTTTCTTCATAAGATTCATACTGTACCATCAAAGTATTCCGAGACTTCCTACAGGTCTGTTCGTACCTGCCCTCCACAATGAGCAATGGCCCACATCGCACCTTACCTTGCACATACAGTGCCACATTTTTAGACAAACCATAATGATTCTCAGTTGAATGAAAAATCAGGACGTTACTTGAAAATTATTCCGTAACTGCAACACAAGAACTCTTCTGAACAGGGGCTGAACATGCATCGACAAAGATGCACTGCATCGAAATCGATGCACCACTGGATACTGCAAGCCCCACGTCACAAAAGTATATCTAGACGATATTTCTATACATTTCATATCGTCAGAAAAATCAGGAACACAAGTGCAACAGATTTGATGCACTTGCCGGCACATGAGAGAACGTGCCTGAATCTTCCGACAAAATGCCCCGGTCCATGACGGAGATCAGAGCACAGATGTCAGAGAAGGATTTGAAATCAATCCCTAAATGCTTGCGAACTCACCCGGAAACGCTGCATCAGACGCTGAAAGGATTGTCGTCCCAGGCCGCTTTCACGGGCCGCGGCAGAGACATTGCCATTGCTCATGGTCAGGGCCCGTTCGAGATAGGTGGCAGCAAAGGTGGACATCACCTCTTCCTTTGCCTCGTTGTAGGGTAAGCGGTACACGCATCCGGGAACGTGTGTACCGGGCCTGTTTACCGACTCGTCTTCAGCCAGTTCCTCAGGACTGAGAAGATCACCGGGAGTGATTACGGTGCCCGGAGTGAGCAGAACGGCCCGGTTGATCCTGTTCTGTAATTCACGAACGTTCCCCTTCCACTCTCTTCGTTCCAGGCATTTCAGAGCTTCCGAAGAGAGTTCCATGCCCTCCCGGTGATACTCTTCAACATAGATGGCGAAGAAATGCAGAGCCAGCAGCGGGATATCTTCCCGCATCTCATCCAGTGGCGGCATGGTGACTGTCATCACATTAAGGCGATAGAAAAGATCTTCCCGAAACTCACCTCTGGCCATTTTCGCTTCAAGATCCTGATTGGTGGAGGCAAGTACCCGAACATCAACTTTCACCGTACTGGTCTGTCCCAGCGCCTGAATCTCCTTCTCCTGCAGTACCCGCAGTAATTTGGTCTGAAGAGAAACGGGGATATCGGCAATTTCATCAAGCAGAATGGTGGAACCGGACGCCTCAAGAAAGAGCCCGTCTTTATCATGATCAGCCCCGGTAAAGGCACCCTTTACATAGCCGAAAAGCTCACTTTCCAGAATCTGCTCGGGTAGGGCCGGGCAGTTCACCGTGATCATTTTCCGGTCACTGCGATTGCTCATTTGGTGAATGGTCCTGGCTGCGACTTCCTTTCCCGTCCCGGATTCACCACGAATCAAAACCGTTGCATCGCTCTGGCCGAGTCTGGTCAAAAGATCTATGGCACGTTTCATGGGAACACTCTGCCCGATAAATTCCGTGGCCCTGTCACTTTTCTGCAACTCCTGATGCAGCTGAAGATTTTCCCGGAGCAGTTGTGTACGCTCAAAGGCACGCAGGATAATCAGGCTGATTTTTGAGTTATCAAATGGTTTTTCCAGAAAATCGTAGGCTCCATTTTTCAGTGCTGTCACTGCCATTTCAATGGTGCCGTAGCCGGTCATGATCACAACGCTGATGGTTCTGTCCAGTTCAAACACCTTCCTGAGCAGCTGCAGACCATCCATACCTGGCATGACAATATCGGTTATCACCACATCCGGGTGCCAGGAACTGATGTTTTCCAGGGCCTCCTGGGCAGACTGGGCAATGGCCACCTCACAATCACACTTTTTTGCAAGAACTTTACGCAGAAGAATGAGCAGATCCTTTTCATCATCCACCACCAGAAGCCGTCTGCCGGTTTGAACAGTTTTCATTTCCCACTCTCCTGTGTATCACGGGTAGCCTGGAAATACTGCTGCACAAAACGCCCTGATGCAGTATCGACAATTGAAAAGTGCAGTGTATTATCAGAGGGAAACGACTCGGTCAGAGCAAAAAAGATATTTCTTGATATCGTGGTCGTCATTGCCGTCAGCATCTTTTTCTGCTCGTCATCTGAAAACCTGCGACAGCGCAGCGGCCGTCTGGAGCAGATCAGACACCTCTCTTCTTCAAGCAGAGGGCACAGATACTTCTCCCGGGCAGGGGTTTTGAAGGCTCGTTCCAGAACAGCATTACGTTTTTCCCGGCTTAATTTCGAGTTGATGACATGACTGATAAATACAGCCTCCACCAGCTGCAGTTCAAAGGCCTGTCTGCAGATGGAGGTATCAGGATCGGATTTGCCGGTCTCTGCAAGCAGTGCCTCGTAATCCCGAAAAAAGGGCAGCAGATCTATTGTGGTTGGATTTTCAATGCTTGCCTCCCTGGCATTCAGCTGTCCCTGCTGTTTGCTGTATTTTTTTAGAAGCTTCCACTGACAGTAGTTGGTGGGGTTTGCCCTGGTCCCCTTAAGCGTCTTTTCGGTATACTTGAGAGCCAGTCCGCGCCGCAGATAATAGGCGGAAATAAAAGTCCCCGTCCGCCCATGCCCGTGACGACAGTGGACCAGAACCTTTTTCTTCAGATAGAGCGCCTCATCCATCCATTCCAGAGCCTCTTTCATCTGTTCCAGATCCGGGGCACATTCATCGGGAACAGGAAGGAAGCAGACATCAAATCCCTTCTGCTTTTCGATTTCATGGAGATCGGTAAATTCACCACAGAGATTGACTATGGCTCCTATCCCCTGGTCTTTGATGGAATCAAGTTCATCATAGGACATGGGAGCATAGCCTACTGCAATCTGACTGGTCAGCCAGGTAAGCTGATATGACATGTTTTTCTCTTTCATTCTGTTGCCTGCTTCCAAAACATCTTGATCTGATTCTGTACCATATTTTCATCTTTGAGGCGCATATCCATCAACTTTGTCACCCCGAGAAGACGTCCCAGGATCTGTAATTTACGAAGCATCTCTTCAGCAGACACATGCTGCAGCTTTGCATCCAGCAGGTCACCCCTGGACGTGACCTGAAAGCCGCTCCTGACGAGTATGGCCTCAACAAAATCTATGCGCAGGCTTCGACCGCAGAAGTCACCCCCTCCGCCTGCAAAACGCAGCTGACAATAATTTTTTGCCGCATCCTCATCACACATGGCATCAACCAAAATAAAATGATACCCAAAGCGCATGTTCAGGTTGACGTAGTTGCTGCCAAGTACTGCAAAACTGGCAAACACGGACGAATCCTGACTGACGACACCGCCGGCAAGAACAATCTCATCATAAGCCTTCCAGTCAAAATGGGACCGTCCCTCCCACTCAACACCGGGATGGCTCAGACCCTGCCACAGGGCACGAAACGGGGTGGATCGAACCTCCTCCAGATGAATATCATTTCTCCCTGCATCCTGCACCTGCAAACCGCCACCCACGTCCAGCAGGAACACCTCAAGGGGTAAATCGGAAAGGAGTTTCCGTTTCCCCTTTGATCTTTCATCCCCCCTGTCCCCGAGGGAAAACATGATCTGAACAGCCTGCTCATGGGAGAACCTGATAATATCATGCAGAGACCGGCAGGATTCAGGAACAAATGATTCGGACTCCGGATCAAGCAGGTTCAGGGGAGTGACGAACTTCAGAAGGCCGCGAAGCCGCCTGAAATAAGGAAGTGACGCCTGGACCTTATAAGGCGCCATGTGTTTTTCTGCAGGCAGGCAGTTGCCCTGCCACAGCTCCTGAATATCGGCAAAAAGGCTTATCTCCTCACCATGTTTAATCGCCTTGACATTCTCCCCCACAGCCAGAAGCAGAGGAACACCAAACTCCCGGCATACCGTGGAAAAATGCCCTGCCACCGAACCAAGCTCTGCCACCACTCCCCGGACCTGCTTGAGAATACAGACCGCAGAGGGCAAGGTCTCCCGGAGCACAAGAATCGTACCGCGCGGAACATCCTCCAGTACATTTCCTGAATCAACAATGTACGCCGGACCACAGGCCTGTCCCATTGCGGCGGTCACCCCTCCCTTAAACAGGAGGCTGCCCCGCTCTGCCAGAGGGTGTATTGTCTTGACATCTTCCAGGGAATTCCGTGTCCACAGGGGCCTGCTCTGCAGAATGACAAGAGAGCCCTGTCTGCTGATAGACCACTCCACATCCCGTGGCGAATCAAAAAACTCTGCAATACGCCGTCCCTCTTTCTGGAGCAGAAGCAATTCAGCATGCGATAATATCCGGTTGTCCTGACCTTCTCCGGAATCACCTGCACCCGTTTCATACGATTCAGGAATAACCCGGCCACTGACAAGGGCATCCCCCTGCCCGGCCACAGCATGGATGGAAACATTTGTCTCATCCCCACCCGCAGGATCAGCCGTATACATGACACCACTGACCCTTGCATCCACCATTTCCTGAACCAGAACCGCCATGGCTGTCTCCTCATCTCCAAGACCGGAGTTGAGCCGGTAGGCCAGGGCTTCCGGACTGTACTTACTGCTGATTACCCGGCGCCAGGCGTCCACTATTGTATCACCGGAGACATTGAGCAGGCTGAGATACTGTCCGGCAAAGGAACAGGAGCCGTCCTCATTGAGGCAACTGCTGCGTACCGCCACAAGGGGAGTGTCCCCGAAACTGCGTGAAAAGGCCTCCCAGGCAGCACCTATTTCCTCACTGACGGCAGCGGGAACCTCAGAGGACATAATCAGATCCACAAGTCTGCCTGACGCCTCTCTCAGGCTCTGAGGTTCCACTCCTTTGATACTGCAGAGAATTTCATCAACGGGACCGCGAAGATCATTATGGGCCATAAAAGCATTACAGCAGTTTGCCGTAATAACAAAACCCCTGGGAATGGAAAGGTTCAGCTCAGAGGCTAGTATCGCCAGCTGCGAGGCTTTCCCCCCGGCCAGGTCATCCCGCCGGGCTTCCTCCTCATGCAGCGAACAGACAAAAGGTGGGCCGTCATCAAGCCGCGGAGGAGCCAGCAGGAACTTACTGTAAAAATCAAACTTTTTATAATAGCTCTTCAGGTTGACATGGGCTCCGGGCGCCATCTGTTCAAGACTCTCCACCATTCCCAGCACATTTCCGGAAAAACGTTCGTAACGCAAACGAATTTTGCTCAAATCCTCTTTGATTCCCAGATAATACAGGGATTCAAGCTCAGCCATTTCCTCATGGGCACGCCCGTCATAGTCCAGAAGTTTCTGGAAGGACTGATAGGTTGAGCGCAGCATTTCCCCCGGGGCAAAAACTTTGTATGTCCAGTATTTAAAAAGATTTTTTACCAGCATCAGAGGCACCTACAATCCGCAGGGAAAACAGCAAGGAGCAGCTTTACAGGGTGTTCTGCGGTTTTTCTATTTCAACTGCATTCAGACCCGTCTTTTTAAGCATTTGTTCATATATATTGTAGCTATTCAAACGTGATCTGACAAACCTAATCACCAAATAAGCGCGTATCTCTTCATAAACAGCTGTTTTTTTATAGAGCCGCCCCTGAACACTGCCCGGCTGCCTCAGCTGCAGCCCCGGACTCATCTCCTCAAATCACGGCCCTGCAAAACACCGTTCAGCCAGACCCCTTTCACGGCCGCAAGCCTTAAGGCAAGCATTGCAGGTGACGCATTAACCGCAATAAACGTTGCCGGTCCGCCAGCTCTCAGCTCTGCAATATGCTGTTCCACACCAAGCAGTTCTGCACCGGAAACAGAGGCACACCGCAGGGCCTGCGGCAGGGAATAGCCCGCCTCCATGAAGAGCTGTATTTCACTGGCCAGAGAAACACCATGGTCAACCCCCCAGCTTCCCGCATCTGTTCCCATGGCAACCTTTAGTCCTGCACTTTTTGCAAAACCGAGCTGCCGGAGTTGCTGCTGCAGGGTTTTCTCAAGCACCTCCGGATCACTTCCCGGCAGATCAGAACGTGTGGCCCTTCCCATGGCCCTCATGGTACATATGGTGGGGACCCACACCGTTCCCTCTCCGGCCATTCGACGGAGGTTCTCCTCCCCCATAAAAAATCCATGCTCAATGGAATCGCATCCGGCAACAATGGCTGTCCGTACGGGATGCGCCCCATTGGCATGGGCCATCACCTTCAGACCGCGCCGCTGTGCAGTTTTCACAAGTTCTGCCAGTTCTTCCAAACAAAACTGCTCCGCTGTCTCCCTGCCGTAATCAGTGAGACTGTTGATCCCCGACTGAATGATTTTGACATGATCCGTATTGTGTTCATCTTCCCTGCAAAATGCTGCAGCAAGGCTCTCACCCTCCCGCGGACAGCGTGCAATCATCCGACCGTACCGGCCTTTACGATGCCAGCCGCTTCCGGAATGCTTCACGATTACCGGAAGTTCGTTCCTATAAGCTTTTTCCTCCTTAAAACGCAGGCCATGGCCATGACAATCGCCGGCATCACGCACTGCCAGAATACCATGGGCGAGGTAAGTGCTGATATTCCGGGAAATACGATGCCGGATCGCGCCATAATCGGCACCAGACTGCTTCCGTCTCAGATGAGGATCCATGGAACCGGACAGGGTGATATGAACATGACAGTCAACAAGGGGTGGCAGAATACAGCAGTCAGAGAGATCGATGAAGGGCACATCAGGATGACACCCACTCTCTGTAAAATCTTCAATGCCATGGATGACCGGGCCTTTCAGCGTGAGGAGCAGGTTTTTTCGTATGGCAGCACCACTCCCGTCAATAAGCCATCCTGCTCTGATCTGCTGCTCTCTTTCCATAAAAACCACCTTTCAGCCATATGGGAACAAATGGTGTTTGTTTTGTGCAGTCTTTCTGATATTCTATACAGCATACTCCTATTATCCGAAAACTGAGATTTACCATACGCACACAAAACCTGCCTCATCATTTGCCATGGCCCTCTTTGCAAAAAAGCTTTTTGATGAACAATTCCGGCTCCCGGTTCTGCCCAGTCTTATTGCCGCACTCTTCATTGGAGAGTGTTGCTGGTTCTTTCTGATGTATGCAGTGAATGGCCCGCTCATATTATTTCTCCCCCCCTGGCGTTTGCAGATCCTCTTTTTCGGTATCCCCTTTCTGCTGCTGAAAGTTTCGGCCCTGACACGGATTTTTTACCAACGCGACCACCTCCATCTGCGCTTCATTACTGGAGGACATCGCGACGGAATCTCAATTGCCCCGGATTCCATTATCTCCTGTGAAAGAGTACATTACAGCTGTTCACTGTGGAATCTGCCCTTCCCCCATACCCGCCATCATGATTACCTGAAGATCGTGATTCCCGGGTACAGCGGGGATGGCCTGCTTATAAAGTACAACCAGGCAAACCTGCTCTCTTACGGAGAGACCGAAAAGGCTGTGCTCTTTCCTGTGAAAGACATGGAAAAGCTCCTGACACTGCTGAACCGGAAAGAAGATGGGCAGGCCAAGGAGTGACCGGGAGCAATTTTCCGATGGATTGACTCCATAGAATGATCCTGTTATGTACAGACAAGTAACAATCAATCAGCACAATACGCACAACAGGGGACATCACACGAGATGAATCTACAGATTTTCACCACCGGCGGTACCATCGATAAAATCTATTTTGATGCAAAAAATGATTATCAGATTGGTGACCCGGAAATAGATGCACTTCTGATGGAGGCCAATGTGAGCTTTCCCTACAGCGTCACCTCACTGCTGCGGAAAGACAGTCTGGAAATGACCGATGAGGACCGCATCCTGATCCACGACGCAGTGGCAGCAGCACCCTGCCGCCACATTCTCATCACCCACGGTACCGACACCATGATAGAGACAGCCAGATGCCTCTCCGATATCCACAACAAAACCGTTGTCCTGACAGGATCCATGCAGCCTGCCCGTCTCAGGGTAAGCGATGCCTTTTTCAATGTGGGCTTCGCCGTTGCCTCCGTCCAGCTCCTGCCATCAGGAATCTATGTGGCCATGAACGGCAGAGTCTTTGATCCTGCAGTGAGCCGAAAGAATGTGGAAGCGAATCGTTTTGAGAGTGTTTGATGGACAGCACAGTCGCCCCGGTGTCTCCAGGAATGCTACTACCCTGAACGCATGGAAATTTTGGAGATTTCAATACTTACTTTTTCACAAAACAAATCAGCAATCCGCCCAGGCGAAATATGGTTCCGTTACCTGTTGCGAAAAAAGGAAGTAAGTTAAATGAATAGCAGCCTGGATGATTATACACGATTATTTTCTTCCCTGCGGACAGACAAGAATCAAAAAAGATGGTTATCCCATACGTGTAATCGTGCGCCCCATAAGCCTTTTCTTCTCTTGTCTATCCTTGATCTCATTGCCACGGGATCAATTAATAAAAATTTCATAGAACCATCATTTGAACTCGCTGAGACATTTGCAGGCTACTGGACCAGAGTGATGCCTATCGGCACATCCGGAAGCATGTCATATCCATTTTACCACCTTGCAAGTGCGGGTTTCTGGCACCTTATCACTCAACCCAATGTTCAGCATGTAAAGGGACGAAATATCAGTTCTGTCAAGCGTCTCCGTGAATTGTATCACGGAGGCAAATTTGATGATGATCTTTTTTCAATCATGATCAACGAAAAGTCCCGTAGAAAACTGCAATCAGTCCTGATCACGACCTTCTTCTCCCCAGAAATTCAACCGATTGTTTTTGAACAGGGAGTTATCAATCAAAACGCCACTCAATACAGCGCTGAATTATTATCAACAGCTGAACCAGCAAATCAATTTATTCTTACGAAGGATGTTACAAAGAAGAGAATCAAGAACAAAATCCGGGACCAGGGATTTCGAAAAGCAATTGTCAAACTATACGAACATCGCTGTTCCCTGTGCGGGATCCGCATGTTAACCCCGGAAGGGCATACTATTGTCGAGGCAGCACATATTATCCCCTGGAACGAGAGTCACAATGACAACCCACAAAACGGCATGGCCTTATGCCGACTATGTCACTGGTCATTTGATGAAGGGCTGATGGGAGTGGGGGAAGACTATGAGGTATTAATATCTCCAGCTGTTCGACAGGATAACAATTTTCCAGGGCACATGGAAACCTTGTCTGGGCGTGGGATATTTAAACCGCATGATACACTTTTTTGGCCAAAACAGGATAATTTGGAAGTACACCGAAAAACAAAATTCAGATTGTTCCGATAAATTTTAACATTGAGGTGATAAAAAAAGGACACAAAACCGAGAGTGTTTATCTGCCGGTATGGCAATTTTCCTCGCGACAAATCCCAAGCATATGTCCTTTGAGTGACACCTGAAAACAACTCTTGAGAAGAGTACCATTTCCATTCCACAGGAAACTATACTTTCTTCAACCTCTCTCGAAACCAGAAGGTGAAATTTCTCCCATCTGCAGCTTTTAATATCCCCTTTCCTTCTTTCAGGCTGAGAAAAATGGAACCCGCAGCATATCTTCTCTTAAAATATTGAAACAGTGTCCTCCCATAACAGATCAAGTATAAATCGAAAAGTTTCGTATAGTCCCGGCCAGGGATTTATGTATGACTCCTCATTTCTGTCACTTTCCCATCGTGCCTTTTGATTTATTGAAAGATTCTATATTTCTGTAGGTGACAGAATAAAAGCAGTCTGGATATGCTTTGGCTAGAGAGCGATCTGTTTGTCCCTTATTCAAAAATATTATTGCTGTTTTTCCGTGGTCAACTGTCCATTGGTAAATTTCTACCTGTTGAGTTTTCTTTGCTTTATCTCGTGCATTATCGAGAAGTTCCACTGTAGCATTAGAGATAGATCCATTTGTTTTTGCGGGGTATGGGATATATCCATTGCGGTAGTTGTAACGAGCCGCACCTAATCCGCTTATTACGACCGCAAAATTTTTCAGGATCTCAAAATCTTGCTGAGAAGTGTCAACTGATTGATTGTCAAAGATATTCTTCTCATGATAACTTCCGTAATTGCGAATTAATTCATTGAAAACTGAATGTCTTCTATCGAGCCTAGATTTCAATTCAGCATTGCGCTTGTCGATTTGTTCTTTGGTAAGAGTGAACAAATCTATAGTTTCCTGCTTGTATGAGAATACAACCTGGTACCTGGGATAGCTTAATGTAATCTCAATCAATTCTTGTTTACGAAGCAGCTTTTTTTTAGTAAAAAAACAGACGGCTTTGACATTTCTGAACGGCTCGGTTTCACCGAAATTATATACATCGGTTCTTTTGGTGCTTTCTTCTAAAATTGCACCATGCTTTTCAAAAGCTTTCTTGACGTCTCCTCTGGATAGTTGTTTCGATATGTCCAGTCCAATAAAAACAGCCTTTTTACTGGAAGCAAGTTCCTTAAGATTTCTTCTCGTAATACTTACGTTATCAGAAATAATATCTTTTATTTTTTGTTCATCTTCATTTATCTCTGGATTATTAATTGCATCAAGAACTTTAGAAATTAGATCAGTATCATGCAATGATTGGAATTCATATATTTCATCAAGATCATCTATGTTCTCTCGTATAATCTTTAATTTTCTATTAAACTCGGCACGGCATTTATCGACATCAAAATATGACAAATATATTCCTTCTGATGATATTTTTTCATTTATACATTTTTCAAGTGGAGGTTTTACAGGATATTTCTGCAAAACCTGGATAACTTCTTTTTGAGTTGATTTAATCCGTTTCCATCTTTCTATTTTTTGTTTAGCATATTCAATAGGAGAGTGCTTTTTATAGTCAAAATTCTCAATGGCATTTTTAATGACTCCATTAAGTTTAGGGAAATCATCTATGGTTCCTGATAGTTTTGCTGAAAACTTATATTTTCCAAGTAGAGGATTGCCAAACTTATATGATGTTATGCCGGTGTAAATATTCCTGTCACTGCCAAAAGAACCTATGAGGTTCGGGGGGGTAGCTGCTGCGACATTAGGCACAAGATTAATAAAGAAAGCGTTTGTCATCAACTGAATGTCATTGTTGGTACTGTTTTCAAACTCACCAGCTAAAGTGCTCAACAAAAAGCTATAGTCCTTCGGACGATCCTTACCCTTCCCTCTTATATCCCCCTGTGAAACTTCATAGGCAAAGATGGCATGAACTGTTTCCCCGTCGACTTTTCTGATAATTAATTTGAATTTTGATCTGTTATAATCGTTATAATAAGTACCATTCCATACCTGTCCTTCTTTGAAGGGTAAATCCTCCTTGGCATAACAGGATGAATTCATTGACAGAACACACAAGACAACAACAAATAACAGCAAATTTATATATTTCATATCATCATTAGGTAGATTTTGATCTGAAGTTTAGAGTCGATTTTTTAGCTATCGAGATTTATTCGGATAACAACCGTGTTTAATTTCATTTATAATTTTTTTGTATAAGGCTGTTTGGTCTTTTTCTGTTGCTGGAGTGCCAAATACCATATCAATTATATATTTATGATCGTTCTTAAGATTTCCCCATTCTTTAGCCTCTTCATCAGTCATCCCGTTAAAAGAATATGGTGCAAATCAGTGCTGTCTCATAGTTGATCAATAAAAAGAGGCTCGGAGAGCTCCATGTGTTATAATGAATTTCACCAAAAAGCCATTAAATACAAGGAGGTCCGAGCCATGGCGCATTGTAACACAATTCTTAGTCAAATTACTTCACTTATTGATAGACATGATTTCGACTACCATGCCAAGATCCATCATTCAGGTCAAAAATTCAGATCCTACAACCGTTGGAGCCAGTTCATGGCAATGCTGATAGGACAACTTTCCGGTAGAAAAAGCCTTCGTGATATCACTGATAATTTGAAGGCACAGCAACATCGTCTCTATCATCTCGGTATGAAACCAACCTCAAGGGCGACACTAGCAAGAGTGAACGAGAACCAGCCAGCATCTCTTTATAAAACCGTCTTTTTAAATCTTCTTAAAAAGTGTCAATCAGTGACACCTGGTCATAAATTCTCTTTTAAAAACAAGCTATACCTGCTTGACACAACAACCATTGATCTTTGTCTTTCTGTTTTTCCCTGGGCTCAATTTCGCAAAAGAAAAGGAGCCATCAAACTCCATATGGGTATAGATGCCGATGGTTATCTCCCTACCTTTATGGATATGACCGACGGCAAAGTTCATGAAATCAACTGGGCAAAAGAAATACTGCAACTCCCTAAAGGCTCATTTGCTGTTTTTGACAGGGGGTTCACAGATTATGGCTGGTATTCCTCCCTTATGAAAGACGGGATCTTTTTCGTTACCCGTTTAAAAAGTAATGCTGACGTTGAATATCTCTTCAAACGAGCTGGGCGTAAAAGTCCAGGTGTCACCAACGATCAGCAAATCCGGCTCAAAGGCATAAAAGATCCACTTCGTCTTGTGGCCTTCACTGACCTGGAGACTGGCCATGAATACAGATTTGTCACCAATGCTCACCACCTAAAAGCCGCTGAAATAACAGAAATTTATAAAGAACGGTGGAAAATCGAGCAATTCTTCAAATGGATCAAACAAAATCTCAAAATCAAAACATTCCTGGGTACATCGAAAAATGCAGTACTCACCCAGGTCTGGATTACTTTATGTGTCTATCTGCTGATAGCGTACCTCAATTTTAAAGCCAAATTGGGTATCTCCATGCAGCAAATTTTACGAGTTTTACAATTAAACCTGTTTGATCGGCGTGTCCTGCACGATCTTTTTAAGCCGCCCAACAGACAACATCCTGTTTCTCCACAGCTTTTATTGTGGAATCAACT
>Ga0256834_1001773_pt1 | contig 14204 bp, 11 predicted proteins | sample 4281140metaG_FD_190536 | JGI IMG/M metagenome (GOLD analysis project Ga0256834, IMG submission 190536) | Hydrothermal vent microbial communities from East Pacific Rise, Pacific Ocean - 4281-140 | ecosystem: Environmental > Aquatic > Marine > Hydrothermal vents | place: Pacific Ocean: East...
TTTTCACATACCAAATGCAGCTTTTCTGCTACCTGAGTTACACATTATCCGGTTCTTGGTTTGACCTCTCTTTTAGCTATTTTTTTGCAGGGTAATCTCTGTTGTTGCCACAATGACAAAACCAATGAGGATCATGATCACTTGGCCTGATGTCTGGCTGACATAAATCAGTGCGAGTACCATGGCAAGCAGACTCAATATTGTAGCTGCAGTATTGGTGATGCCCCAAAACCCATCAAATGCAAAAAAAGTGATGGCGAGACTAAAGAGTATGTCGCTACCGGGTGGGAGGTGATCGGGAGAGAGGAGTGCCGGGTCTAGATAGGTGATCCCTGCAATGGAGAGGATACTGAGTACAATACATTCCCCGATGGTTTTTTTTGATATGTGTATGACTTTTATTAGTTACCTTCATTGATACCAGAGAATGGCATTTGCCTCCAGAGGAATCCTGGCCTGAGGATGAGCCGGTATGATACGCGGTGTGTAGTGGGAGAGAGGTCGGTCAGCAGCCACAGTTCCGGTGTACAACCAAGCGCTGACGGTACCCGCGAGTATGGCACTCCGTATCAGAGGCTGGCGCACCGCCTCCCCCCCCGCAACAGGGTTGGCATACAACTCTACAGTTACCGACTCTACCGGCATATCATCGAGATAAACCTGTACCTCAAAGTGGTGACCATCCTTTTCCGTTCTTGCACTGACGTTACCAAAGTGAATCTGCTGCCAGTGCTGCTTGAGTACTCTAAGCCAACTCTCTAACCCTATCGCAATATCGGGGTTGGCACTACGTTGCCGATAGGTTTTCGCCAGTGGTAGATAATATCTCTCTGTATACTCCCGTAACATACGGTTTGAGGAGTATTGTGCGGTCAGACAACCCATACTCTCGCGCATCCGTTCTACCCAGTCGGTGGGCATCCCTTGTTCATTGCGATGATAGAAACAGGGAATGACCTGCTCTTCCAGCAGGCGGTAGAGCTGCTCCGCCTCCTCAGCATCCCAACGGGTGATATTATTGTGCTCCTGCCCATCCCCCAATGCCCAGCCTAGTTTGGGAGTATAGGCCTCGGCCCACCAGCCATCCAGCTCTGACAGATTAAGCCCTCCATTGACCAGCACCTTCATTCCACTGGTGCCGCAGGCCTCCCAGGGGCGGCGTGGGGTGTTGATCCAGAGATCTACCCCCTGGATCAGCTTTGCCGCAACACTCAAATCATAATCTTCCACGAATACCACCCGATTGTGGATGCTGTTGCTTTTGAGAAAATCCTGCCATTGGCGCAGCATCCCTCTGCCTACATCATCCTTTGGGTGGGCCTTGCCGGCAATTACCAGCTGCACCGGCCGATTACGATTGCTGAGCAGGCGAACCAACCGTTGAGGATTGTGCAGTAGTAGATTGGGGCGTTTGTACTCGGCAAAACGGCGGGCAAACCCCAAGGTCAGGGCATCAGGATCCAGGTGTTCATCACAGGCATTAATCTTGGCTTGTGCCGCACCGTGACCACGGTGCTGGCGTACCAGGCGTTTGCGCAGATAGCTGATCAATTGCCGCCGTCCTTCACTACGGAAACGCCACAATGTTTCATCTGACTGGCGGCACAGATCCGCCTCCACTGAATCCAGTGTGCCACGCCAGCGCGACTTGCCACAGGCATTGGTCCATAAGGTATCGGCTGCTGCTGAATCCCAGCTTGGTACATGGATGCCGTTAGTGATATGACCAACTGGTACCTCAATCTGTGGCCACTGGGGGAAGAGGGGCTGAAAAATCTGCCGGCTCACCTCACCATGTAGACGGCTGACCCCATTAATTGCACCGGCTCCCCGTATTGCCAGATAGGCCATATTGAAAGGCTCACTGCTATCATCAACACGTAACCGTCCCAGCGCCAGTAGCTGATCCAGGGTGACCCCCAACTCCATCGCCACCTCTTGAAAATAGAGACTGAAGAGATCCGCGGAAAAGCGATCGAAACCTGCTGATACTGGTGTATGGGTAGTAAACAGATTGCCCGCCCGGGTTGCCTGCAATGCCACCTGAAAAGGCTGGCCGCTCTGCTGCATGAACTGCCGGGTGCGTTCAAAGATAGCAAATGCGGCGTGACCCTCATTCAGGTGGCATACCGGACAGTCGATGCCAAGCATCTCCAACAGCCGCCAGCCACCGATGCCTAGTGCGATCTCCTGTTGCAGGCGCACCTCTTCACCGCCGCCGTAGAGTTCACTGGTGATACCTCGGTCGCCTGAGTCATTGAGTGGGTCATTGCTGTCCAGCAGCAGCAAGGTACGCCTGCCTACCTGGCCGCGCCATGCACGCAGGCGCAAGGGTCGTCCAGGTAGTTGGATTGTTACCCGTACCCATTCGCCATCATCATTACGCAACGGCACCACGGGCAGCATGGTTGGGTCGTTGTAGGGATAAAATTCGAGCTGCTCGCCTTCCGGACTCAATGCCTGGCGGAAGTAGCCCTGCTGGTAAAGCAGGCCGACCCCGATCAGCGGGACATTCAGATCGCAGGCGGTTTTGAGGTAATCGCCTGCCAATACACCTAGCCCACCGGAGTAGATCGGCAAGGATTCACAGATGCCAAACTCCATGCTGAAGTAAGCTATATGGCCGGAAAAGCGGCCATCAATGCTCTCCGAGAACCAGGATTTTTCGCCAAAATGGGCTTCGCGCAGATTGAGTTGTTGCTGTAGCGTTTTGAGAAAGTCAGCATCATCCGCCAATATTTGCAGGCGTCGGTCGGAGACTGTTTCCAGAATCAGCCAGGGGTTGGCTGTCGCCTCCCACAGCTTTGGAGCTACCTGACGCCACAAGGTATCGGCACCGTGATTCCAGCTCCAGCGCAGATCCAGCGCCAGTGTCGCCAGGCCCAGCAAGGGCTCAGGCAGAGTGCGAGGCAGGTAGCGGTTGGTTTGCATTATCCTAGAATCCTCAGTTGGACAGAGTGCCCTTGCACATTGCTGATAGCGAGGTGATGGCGGATAACACCCACCACCACCCCACCTTTGTCATAGCTATTTAAACCACTTCCTGACATGATCCCAATAGGAGGCGATCTCTTTTTTGGTTTTTTCCAGGGTGCTTTTTGAGCCGTCCCCCTTTGCAAGGGACTCACTCAGTTTGTCGATTTTTTGGTGTAGCTCCCGCACCTCTTTGGCGCGGCTCTCCCCGGTGATCCGCTCATATTTTTTCAGATCGTCAGAGGCCAGTTTCAGTGTGAGACGTGCTTCTTCACTTTTACCTTCGCTGACTTCCAGCTCCGCCAGTTTGAGATTGTCTGCTGCTTCGACCAGGGGCATCTCCATCTCATGCAGCTCGAACATAACCCCATTGCTTTGAAGCAATGCAAGGGCTAAATCTGCATTACTGTTCTTACCCTTGTCTAGCTCCGTTTTTGCCAGATCCAGTGCATGTGCGGCCAATGCAATATTCAGCTTCATGCTGGAATGGCGCCACATAGTAAAATCTTCCAGAGGGGCAATGATTTGTTTTGCGCCCTCTTTTGCGGCTGCTTTTCCATCTCCTGGTTTGGCTGTGTTCTGAACCTTAGCCTTTTTCTTGCTCTGAATCACCGGCTCTATCACATCTTCGATGTATTGTTCATCAAATATCGCTACAAAACGCCTGCTTACCTCATCGTCAGCGTTGTAGGTAACGTCCCCTGCCTCGATTTTGGTGATGACCTTATATTTTGGCATGGCATTCTGGATGACCTTGACCAGGGTCAACCCTTGATTGATCTCGCCCAATGCCGCTTCCTTATCTTCTCCGGCAATGGCTAGGCGTGCTCTGTCGGCATGCAACAAAATACGCCCTGCTGCCAGTGACAGCGCCTGCGACTCTTGTGCAGACAATGTAGCGACAGGTTTTACATCGGTACTGGCAGTGATGCGTGCTTTATCTGCTGCATGTGCGGGCAGCCCTATCAGCAATGCGGTCGCCAGCACCGCAATATTTAATGATTTTAGTTTAAATTGGTTGATGGTCTTAGACATGACTGAATCTCCTTAAACTTGTGTGGTAATCAATGCTTGGCAATGTCGATAACTTCTTGCCGGTGCCAATCATCTGCAATCTCCCAAGGCGGGTCTGCAACCTGGGTTACACTCCACTAAAAGTATTATGGCCGTGTGAGGCATTCATTAACTAAGATGGATGACCACATCTATTGGTTCGCTGGCTGCCAGTACCCCGTGGGCGCGCTCTGCCTCCTTTTGATCGCCATGGACAATAATCAGATAGTGGTTGGATTTGAGTGCGGTTTCGTAGTGGATGATGCTGTCTTTTGGAATGCTGATACTGTGGAGCGCCGCACCTAGGGCGCTGAGTCCAGCCACAGCCACGGTGCCCTTCAGGGCATCCACCAACGAAGTAACCAGGGGGCCGGCCATTACCACCGGCCCCAGTCCTGGAACCCAGAACGTGGCTGCACCTAACAACAAACCCCGCACACCGTCCCAGAAAACACCCTGTACTCCCCAAAATTTGACTCGATCACCAGTGTCATAGAAACCAATGGGATGCTCTTCATGGTGATAACCCTTACCGATGATGGAGATCTTTTTGACATCAAATGCGGTCTTTTGCAGCGCCCGTACTGCCTCTTCAGCCTGCTCGTGGGTATGGTATAGCGCAGCACAACTGTTTTTATCTGCCATTTCAATCTCCTTCAACAATAAACTCGCAGTATGAAGGCAAACGCCTACACCCCTTAGCGTAGGATTATGTAACTGAAAAGTGGTAAGAGCTGTTACCTGAGTTACACAAAACAGCGGGAAAATGAGTTAAGGAATTAATGGCGGTTTTTAGGTTTTTCAGGAGATGGTTTTGCCGCTGAATTATGGGAATGATGCATGGCTTTTTTCAGTAGTGCTTCAAGTTCCTGCACCACCAATTTACCACGATGGGAAATAATAATGCCTTCCCGCTGCCAGTGTTGCAGTTGCCGATTGACCACCACCCGCACACTGCCGATCATCTCCCCCAGGGCTTCGTGGGAAAGATCGTGTATCAAGTGCAAAGAGTGATGTGAATTGTCAGTGTCAATGTGGCGTAATATCAGCCGTGCCAACCGAGTCTCAGTATCGTGCAATGCCAGATCCCCTGCAAGATCGGCAAGCAGATGCATCTGACGCCCCAGATAGGGCAGAAAACTGTGGTTGAACTCTGGATGATATTCGATCCACCGGCGGGCCTCTTCCACCGGTGTGGAGAGAAGTTCCAGGTCATCCTTTGCTTCCAAAGTTACCGGGCTTGGCTCGCCATCCAGCAGACTGATCACATCAAAGGCGTCCCCCGGCCCCAATAAAAACAGGGTCACTATGCGTCCTGTCTCCGGGTTGATTCGTCCCATCTTCAGCCGCCCTGAAAGAATCACATGAAAGCGCTGTTCGTTCTCGGAGCCGGTGATACAACGGCCGTGTTTCCAGGTTTCCCGCCGGAAATGGCTGAGCATATCCAGCAGCACAGTGTTCGCCAATGAACTGAACAGGGGTGAATGCCGTAGCAGTGCGATGACACTGTTTCTATCGGAAAATTGGGTAGACATAAACGGTTTGCCTATTACAGTGTCGCCGGTGCGGTACCAGCAGTACGGGCCAGCCTCAACTCTGCCAGTTGAGCCAGATCATCCAGTTTTTCCACTCTCAGATAGCCCCGATGGGTATCGATAATGCCCTCCTGTTTCCAGTGCTGGAGTTGACGGTTAACCACCACCCGCACGCTGCCGATCATCTCGGCCAGTGATTCATTAGAGAGATTGTTGATCAGGTGTGGTGATATATGTTTCTGCTGCAGTGCGGTTGTATCTACATGCCGCAAAATCAGGCGTGCCAGGCGGGTTTCTGTATCATGCAGGGCAAGATCTGCTGCCAGCCCGGCCAGGTTGCACATCTGCTCTCCAAGATAGGGCAGCAGGGTGCAGTTGAATTCTGGGTGATCACTGAGCCACTGACGCGCCTCTTCCATAGGCAGGCTCAGCAGGGAGGTATCATCCAGGGTCTCCAGCATGACATCGTGGGGTTTGCCGTCCAGCAGGCTGAAGATACAAAACGGGTCGCCGGGACCAAGCAGAAACAAGGTGATCATGCGGCCGGTTTCTGGGTTGCTGCGGCTCAGTCGTACCCGGCCCGATAGCAGGATGTGGAAACGCTGCCAGGTTTCATTCATAGGCAATAGGCGGCGGCGCTTCCAGGTTTCACGGCGGCAGTGTGTGATCATCTCTTCAATGACACTTGGTGCCAGGCTGGAAAAAAGCGGCGACTGCATTAAACACTGAATGCTCTCTTTAAAAAACGGTGATTTGGGTTCCATTCCTTGCTCTCCTGTTGGTCGTCTGTTGTGTGTTAAAGCCTCTAAACTCGGTGGGTTCAACTCGTAAGTGCAACTCAACTTATCGGAATAGAGGGCAAGCTGCGGTAGCATCTGTGTCTTTCGTTCCGACAAGAATGAGCACCTACAGGCAGTTTACCCAACACCAAAGATACCAGATTGAAGCACTATTAAAAGCAGAGCTTATTCAGACTGAGATTGCTGAAATAGTGAATGTACATAAATCGACCATTAGCTGCGAACTAAAGCGCAATAAAGGGTTTCGAGGAGACCGGACAAAACAGGCTCAACGTTTGGCAGATGAACGACAGGACAATAAAGTACAAACAAAAATAGAATCAACCACATGGGCATTGATTGAGTACTATTTATGAGAAGACTGGAGTCCTGAACAAGTCAGTGGATGGCTCAAAATAGAGAAAGGGTTATTGATCATCGTAGATATCCTCCTGTGTCAGGATAGTTGCCGCCTCACTTGAAATGATAAATGATCAGACAGGGAGCCACACTCCTTTTCATAGCCTTGAAATGATATGAAGTAGGATTGGTCAATTGAATCACAGCTCCCGAAGTTAAAATAGGTATCGTTGTAAAATGTTGTTGGCGCGACATCGGTGAGTTATCTGCAGCGCTTATAATCCTAAATCGTGATTCAAAGCTGCACTGTCGATGAGAACCTCAGTGCTGCCCATAGGCTGAATCTGGCTGATGGGTAAGGGTTCCCCTTTCCGCCATGCTGCAACGGCCTGCTGTTTGCTAACGCCGGTGATCAGGTAGAGTAGATGGCAGCAGTTGCCCAGGGTGGCAGCGCTGAGACTGACCCGTTTCGGTGGTGGTTTGGGGGCATCATGGACTGCAACCGCTGCTGAGCCTGTGGGGTGGTGATGGCCTGGAAAGAGGCTTGCGGTGTGGCCATCTTCGCCTATGCCCAGCAAAACTAGGTCGAAGGGTGGGATGCTGCTGATGAGTTGGCTGTAGTTTGCGGCCCCCTGTTCTGGGCCGAGTTCGGCGGGGATAGGATGGATCTGTGATAACGGGATATCGACCTGGCCGATCCAGGCCTGCTCTACCATCCAGCTGTTGCGTCTGGGATCTGTGGAGGGCAGGCAGCGTTCGTCGCCGAAGTAGAGGTGCCAGTGGGACCAGTCGGCTTTCGCCTCGGCCAGCAGCCGGTAGGTATGCTCTGGGGTGGTGCCACCAGCGAGCACCAGCTGGAATTGGCCGCGGGTAGCAATAGCCTCACGGGCTATCTTCAGAATACGTTGGCAGGCGGCCTGGGCGACCTCTTCGGCACTATTAAACCGAACCCAGGCCAACTTGTTCACTGTTGGCACTCCGGTTCCAGGCAGTGGCGCCAGTGATGATCCTCTTTTTCAAACAGGCGACGGCTCTCTTGTGGGCCCCAACTGCCAGCGGGGTAGCTGGGGATGAACTCCCGCTCGGTGGCCCAGGTGCGGATCACCGGGTCCACCACCCGCCAAGCGTACTCCACTTCGTCGTAACGCAGGAACAGAGAGCGGTCTCCGGTGATGATATCCAGCAGCAGATCCTCGTAGGCATCGGTGGTCTCTTCATCTTCTTCCCGCAAGCTGGCATCGAGACTGGTCTGACGAGTGTGCATCTCCAGCCCCGGCTCCTTTACCGTCATCTCAATGCGTAGAGATTCCCCCGGCTGAATACCAAGCAGTACCCAGTTCTGCTGCATGCGCTGTATGGCAGTGTCGCGGAAGAGCTGCTGTGGTGGCCGCTTGAAACAGATGCCGATCAGGGAGCGACCCTGCGCCATGCGCTTGCCGGTGCGCAGGTAGAAGGGGACATCACGCCAGCGCCAGTTGTCTACATAGAGCTTGAGGGCAGCGTAGGTCTCGGTGACGCTGCCGGCTGGTATGTTCTCCTCTTGCAGATAGCCTTTGACTGGTTCTCCGCCCATCTGCCCCTCGGTGTATTGGGCGCGGAAGGCGTGGGCGTACACGGCATCCTGGGGGATGGGGCGGATGGATTTGAGTACCTTTACCTTCTCATCGCGTAGATCCTCTGCATTCATGGAGACGGGTGGCTCCATAGCGACCAGGGTCAGCAGTTGCAGCAGGTGGCTCTGGATCATGTCGCGCATGGCTCCGGCTCCGTCGTAGAAGGCGGCGCGGTTTCCCACACCAAACTGTTCCGAATGGGTGATCTGGATATGATCGATGTAGTTGCGGTTCCACAGTGGTTCCAGCAGGAGGTTGGCGAAGCGGAACACCAGTACGTTACGCACCGTTCCCTTCCCTAGGTAGTGGTCAATGCGGAACACTTGCTCTTCCCGTAGGTGCTTGCCGATGAGGTGCTGTAGTGCCTGGGCGCTCTCCAGGTCGTAGCCGAAGGGTTTCTCGATCACCACCCGTTTCCAACCACTCTCCTCTCGCAGCAGCCCGACAGCGCTGAGTTTTTCTACCACACTGCCAAAATCAGCGGGGCGAATAGCCATGTAGAAGGCGATGTTGCTGGGAAAGGTGCTCCGGTTCTTCAGCTGTGAATTCAGGCGCTGATACATCTCCGGATCTGATAGATCCCCCTTGAAATAGCGCAATCGTTTGGTGAAGCGCTCAAATAGTGCCTCATCCAGGCCGCCGCGGGCCTTTTCACTGATCCAATTGCGGACCTCACTGACGAACTGCTCACGATCCTGGATGCTGCGACCCAAGGCCAGGATGATGGTCTTTTCTGGTAGTTTGCCTACCGCATCCAGGTGGTAGAGTGCGGGCATCAGCTTGATGCGTGAAAGATTGCCGGTCGCGCCGAAGATGACATAGGTGCAAGGGTCTACCATGGGTTCAGGCCTTGTAGTGGGTGGATGAGGTGCTGCTACCGGAGCCGATCCAGTCGGTATGGAAGAACTCGCCCCGCGGCCGGTCGGTTCGCTCATAGGTGTGGGCACCAAAGTAATCGCGCTGGGCCTGAAGCAGATTAGCTGGCAGCCAGGCACTACGGTAGCCGTCAAAGAAGGCCAGGGCGGAGCTGAAGGTAGGCAGGGGGATGCCCTGTTCGATCCCCAGAATCAGGGTCTTGCGCCACCCCACTTGTGCCTGGTCGATGGCCTTGCTGAAGAAGGGATTGAGCAGCAGGTTCTCCAGCTGAGGGTCGACCTCAAATGCCTGTTTGATATTGCCGAGGAAGCGGCTGCGGATGATACAGCCACCCCGCCACATCAGGGCGATATCGCCGAACTGGAGGTTCCAGCCGTAGTGGTTGGCTGCCTCCCGCATCAGCATGTAGCCCTGGGTGTAGGAGATGATTTTGGAGGCATAGAGGGCATCATGGATAGCGCTGACGGCGGATTCCCGGTCACCGGAATAGGATGGGTATTGGCGGGGAAATTGGCTCGCTGCCTGTTTCCGCTCCTCTTTCAGGGTGGAGAGAAAGCGGGCGAAGACGGCCTCACCAATTAGGGTTAGCGGGGTGCCCAACTCCAAGGCGCTGATGCCGGTCCATTTGCCGGTGCCTTTCTGGCCGGCACTGTCGAGGATGCAGTCGATCAGTGGCTCTCCCTGTTCGTCTTTGAAACGAAGGATCTGGGCGGTGATCTCGATCAAGTAGGAGTCCAGCACACCGCTGTTCCACTGGCTGAAGATGACCTGTATCTCATCCACTGACATCCCTAGGCCGGAGCGCATCAGGTGATAGGCCTCGCAGATCAACTGCATATCGCCGTACTCAATGCCATTGTGGACCATCTTCACGTAATGACCAGCACCTGCTTCTCCTACCCATTGGCAACAGGGTTTGCCGTCTACCTGGGCAGAAATGGCCTGGAGGATAGGTTTTACCTCTGGCCAGGCATCGGCATTACCGCCGGGCATAATGGAGGGGCCGTGCCGTGCCCCCTCTTCGCCACCGGAAATACCACAGCCGAGAAAACGGATGCCCCGTTCTGCCAACTCACGGGTGCGCCGGTTGCTATCAGGAAAGTGGGAATTGCCGCCATCGATGATGATGTCGCCGGGATCCAGATGGGGGAGCAGCTGCTCGATGGTCTGGTCTACCGCTGCTCCTGCCCGGATCATGAGGATGATCTTACGTGGTTTGGCCAACATCGCCGCTAGCTCTGCCGAGGAGTGGGCGCCAGTGATGTTAGTGCCTGCTGCGGGGCCGTCGAGAAACGCATCCACTTTTGTGGTGGAACGGTTATAGACTGCCACTCGGAAGCCGTGGTCGTTTATATTCAGAGCCAGGTTCTGCCCCATCACCGCCAGCCCGATCAGGCCTATGTCCATGTTATCCACTTATCACTCCTCACTATCATCCTGGAAAATTTAGTTCCATAAGTTATTTAATGTAGATTCCTTAGCTCCCGCTTACTAACCGGCGTGTCAAAACTTTGCCTCCCCTCCAAGCTGTGCCAGAAAGCCACCCATAACGGCAAGCAATAGGGATTATAGGTGGCTTGTGAGGGCGTGCTGGAGCCAGATGTTGGGGTTTATTATTCCTGATCCAGTACCTGTAACCGTGTACGCAGTGTCTCGATCTCCTCCAATAGATCCAGCACCAGGGCAGCTCCGGCAAGATTGATCTCCAGATCTTGTTGCAGACGCATGGCAGTGCGTGCACGTTGCAGGCTGGGGCCGGAGAAGCGCCAGTGGGTAACATCCTCACCGGCGGGTTCCAGGATACCTTCGTCTACCAGTTCGATGATCCATTCGGCATGTACCGTACAGGCGCGGCTCAGTTCACCAAGGCTCAGTGTGGTCTCTTCATCCAACAGCAGGCCGGTTAGAATCTCTTTTTTTATACTCATCTTTATACCCCCAGTCCGGCACGTGGATTGAATGCCAGCGCCTGCTCCATTTGGTGATAGAGTGCCTTTGCCTGCTCATCATCTGCTGGTGGCAGGGCAATATGCAATATCACATAGAGATCACCAGGGGGTTTACCGGGAATACCCCGCCCCTTCAGGCGGAGCTTGTGCCCCGAAACTGATCCAGCTGGGATCTTCAGATCGACAACGCCTACCGGCGTCGGTGCTTTTACCTTTGCACCCAGTGCTGCTTCCCAGGGTGCCACTGGTAGATCTAGGTAGATATCCTGGCCCTCAACACGATAGAAGGGGTGTGGTTTGATCTCTATTTGAAGGTAGAGATCACCGGCATCACCTTTGCCAAAACCGGGAGAGCCCTGGCCCGCCAGACGGATTCGCTGACCCGATTTGACGCCTTTTGGAATACGCACATTCAGGGTGCGCTCATGGGTGGTCATATGCCCCTTGGCATCCAGCTTCGGTGTCTGCAGGGTGATGGTTCTGGCAGCTCCGTTATAGGCATCATCCAGGTCGATTGAGATCTTGGCGTGATGGTCCTCACCATGGGCGTGAAATGGGGCCTGGCTACTCTGGGCCTGGCTAAAGTCTTGACCAAAGAGGGATTCAAAAAAGTCGCTGTAGGCTGAGGCATCACCGCCGGTAAAGCCGCCACCACTGAATTCAAAGCCTGCATCCCAGTCTGGTGGTGGCTTGAACTCTTGCCCAGCTTTCCAGTTTGCACCAAGCTGATTATAGGCCGCCCGTTTTTCAGGATCTTTGAGCACCTCGTAGGCCTCACCCACCTGCTTGAACTTCTCTTCAGTGTTCTCCTCCTTGCTCACATCCGGATGATATTTTCGCGCCAGTTTTCGATAGGCACGCTTGATCTCATCCTGGGTGGCCTCCTTCTTGACCCCCATGATCTTGTAATAGTCTTTATACTCCATCTGTTACTCCATGAGTGGAATGATCGGTGTCAGGTGCGCCAGGCGTACCAAAATAGTCATAAGCCTCTCTATCGCTGCAATCTTTTGTTCAGGTGCCATACTCTGCCGGGTCAATAGCAACTATATTTAGGTGATGCAGGTGTTTTTCAAGCACCTCTACAGGAGTCAACCCGATGAACAGATGGGAAGCACTGGAAGGATCGCCCCAGCCGTTGGGCATCAGCTTTGTTGCGTCGCAGCAGGCCTGGAATATTGCGCTGTATAGCAAACATGCATCTGCCGTTACCTTGTATCTGTATCACAAAAATGAGACTCAAACCCCCATTTACACCTACGTATTCAACCCGTTGCTGAATAAGTCTGGCCGGGTGTGGCATTGCCGTTTACCGGCAACGGTTGTAGACGGCGCGTACTACTATGCTTATCAGGTTGATGGCCCGTTCGACCTGCGGGAAGGGCATCGCTTTGATCCGCAAAAATGCCTGCTTGACCCATACAGCCGAGCCGTCTATTTTCCACCGTCATTTAGCCGACAGGCTGCCATTCAACCCGGATCTAACCTTGGCAAGGCCCCGCTTGGTGTTATACACACTCATCAAGAGCTAACGACTTCAGATGAAGATCAAAAACCACGGCACACCCATGATATGGTCATATATGAGCTGCATGTCAAGGGCTTTACCCGACATGCCGGTTCCGGTGTGGCACCGAATAAGCGTGGCACTTTTTCCGGCCTGGTTGAGAAGATACCCTATCTGCAATCGCTTGGAGTTACCGCTGTTGAGCTGATGCCGGTCTTTCAGTTTGATCCACAGGAGCATGATTACTGGGGCTACATGCCGCTGAGTTTTTTTGCACCGCACCACCTCTACGGCAGTTCTGACTCGCCAACTGCTTTGCTGGATGAATTCAGGGAGATGGTCAAAGCCTTTCACCGGGCGGATATCGAGGTCATTCTGGATGTCGTCTATAACCACAGTGGCGAAGGCAATGAGCATGGCCCCACCTACAGTTTTCGCGGTCTTGATAACACGACCTATTACCTGCTTGAAAATGACCGCCGTTATTACCGCAACGATGCCGGTACCGGCAATGTGCTGCATACCGCCAACCGCTATGTGCGTAGTATGGTGCTCGATAGCCTACGCTACTGGGTCAAGGTGATGGGGGTGGATGGGTTCCGCTTCGACTTGGCCTCAATCTTTACTCGCAGTAGCGATGGCTCGGTCAATCTTGAAGACGCACCGATTATCTCCGCTATCCGTTCTGACCCTGATCTTGCTGATATCCGTTTGATCGCCGAGGCGTGGGATATCTCCAGCTACCAATTGGGGCGCACCTTCCCCGGCATCAGCTGGCGACAATGGAACGGGAAGTTTCGTGATGATATTCGCCGTTTTGTCCGGGGTGATGGTGGGCTGGTCAATGTACTGATGCAGCGGCTCTATGGCAGTGATGACCTATTTCCAGGTTCACCGATGGAGGCCTATCACCCCTATCAAAGCGTCAACTTCGTCACCGCTCATGATGGCTTCACGCTCTATGACCTGGTTGCCTACAACCACAAGCACAATACAATAAATGGCCACAACAACAGCGATGGCACGGATCATAATTACTCCTGGAACTGCAACTGGGAGGGTGATGATGCGGTGCCCGATGCTGTTATACGGTTACGCAAACGCCAGATTAAAAATTTCTGTTGCCTGCTGCTACTGGCCAATGGCACACCGATGATTCGGGCTGGTGATGAATTCATGCAGACCCAGTCCGGCAACAATAATCCCTACAATCAGGATAACGGAATCAGTTGGCTGGACTGGGGTCTGCTCGATAGCAACTGGGAGATGTTCCGTTTTTTCCAGCAGATGATCGCCTTTCGTAAGGCGCACCCCTCCCTGGGCCGCAGTCGCTTCTGGCGTGATGACGTGCACTGGTACGGTGTCGGGCCGGATGTCGATCGTTCCCATGATTCTCATAGTCTGGCATACCACCTGAGTGGTGCCTCGCAAGATGACCAGGATATCTACGTTATGATCAATGCCTGCCGGGAGGATCTGCTCTTTACCGTTCAGGAAGGCACGGCAAACCAGTGGCGGCGTGTTATCGATACAGCTCTGGAAAGCCCCCATGACATTGT
>Ga0256834_1001774_pt1 | contig 14203 bp, 10 predicted proteins | sample 4281140metaG_FD_190536 | JGI IMG/M metagenome (GOLD analysis project Ga0256834, IMG submission 190536) | Hydrothermal vent microbial communities from East Pacific Rise, Pacific Ocean - 4281-140 | ecosystem: Environmental > Aquatic > Marine > Hydrothermal vents | place: Pacific Ocean: East...
AAAAAACGTATCAAAATATTTTGGCGGTTTGGCGGCAGTTTCCAATTGCTCATTACAAGTTGAGCGTGGATCAATCACAGCTCTTATTGGTCCAAATGGTGCAGGCAAAACTACCCTGTTTAATATTGTTGCTGGCACGCTTTCCCCCTCAAAGGGTCAGGTGATTTTTGATGGTAAAGACGTAACAGGGCTACCGCCGCATCAGTTATTTAATCTTGGTATGCTTCGCACTTTTCAACTTGCGCAGGAATTCTCAAACATGACCTCATTAGAAAATTTAATGATGGTGCCAGCCGAGCAACCTGGAGAGAATTTATTAAATGTTTGGCTAAAACCAAGCTTGGTAAAACAACATGATTTAAAGGTGCGCCAAAAAGCCAATGATGTTATTGATTTTCTTAAATTAGGGCATGTAAAAAACGAATTGGCGGGTAATTTGTCTGGCGGGCAAAAAAAGCTGCTTGAGCTTGGGCGCACCATGATGGTTGAAGCAAAAATTGTATTGCTTGATGAAGTTGCAGCAGGAGTGAATCGCACTTTGTTAAATGATTTGGCGGCAAATATTGAACGAATGAATAAAGAGTTAGGCTATACATTTTTTATGATTGAGCATGATATGGATTTAATTGGTAAACTGTGTGACCCCATAATTGTTATGGCGGCGGGCGAGGTTATTGCTAAAGGCTCAATGCAAGAAATTCGCTCTAACCCAGAGATTATTGAAGCCTATTTTGGCTCTACTCCCACCCCAAAGGAGGCATAATGGTTTTATTAAGCGTTAAAAATGTGATTGCAGGATATGGCGGTGCACCAATTCTTAATGGCATAAATATGTTAATTGAAAAATCTGACATTGGGGTGATTGTTGGCCCAAATGGAGCGGGTAAATCTACTGCATTGAAAGCAATTTTTGGCTTGCTAAAAATATCATTGGGTGAAGTTTTGTTTAATGGAAAAGAAATATCAAACTCTTTGCCTGATAAACTAGTACCAACGGGGCTTTCATTTGTGCCACAAGAAAAAAATGTGTTCACATCGATGAGTGTGAATGAAAATCTCGAAATGGGGGCGTTTATTCGCACCGATGATTTAAGCAGTAGTTTAGATGAAATTTATCAAATGTTTCCACCATTAAAAGAAAAACGCAATCAGCTAGCGGGCGAGCTTTCTGGTGGGCAGCGCCAAATGGTGGCAATGGGTCGGGCGCTAATGAGCAAGCCTAGTTTATTAATGTTAGATGAGCCATCTGCTGGTCTTTCACCTCGCTACGTGATTGAAATTTTTGAGCAAATAAAAAAGGTCAATGCGTCAGGAGTGGGGATTTTAATGGTAGAGCAAAATGCTAAACAGGCATTGGCTTTTGCCACTAAAGGTTTTGTTTTAGCAAATGGTAAAAACTCATTCACTGGCACTGGGCAAGAGTTATTAAATAATCCAGAAGTCGCAAAAAGCTTTTTAGGTGGATAAATGAACGAATTAATATTTTTCTTTAATAAGGTGATTATTTCAGGTGCGGTGCTTGGTTCAATCTATGCGCTGGGTGCAATCGGCATTACGCTAATTTTTGGTATTTTGCGCTTTGCCCATTTTGCCCATGGTGACATGATGACGCTTGGGGCTTTTGTTACTTTTGTATTAGTTGCTGCAGCTTCTGCACTTGGGTTAAGCGCACCATTGCCAATGGGTTTTATGGTGTTGCCTTTAGCTATGATAATTGCCTCGGCAATGGCTTTAGGCATTGATAAGGGTTTTTATGCGCCACTTAGAGCAAGGGGAGCAAAACCTGTAACTTTGTTGATTGCATCAATTGGTGTAACCTTGATGATACAAGGTTTAATTCGCCTTTTTTTTGGGGTGAAAAGCCGCACTTTTTTTGCACAAGAGCCAAAAAATATTTTTCGTATCGAAGTGCCATTTTTTGATGCCACCCGTAAAATAACAATCACCGAGCCACAAATTTTAATGATATTAGTAACCATTGTTGCAGTGATTGCATTACACTTTTTCTTGACAAAATCAAAATTTGGCAAGGCAATGCGAGCAATGGCGGACAATGCTGATTTAGCACAAATTTCTGGTATAAACACTAAACTCGTAATTCGAGTTACGTGGATTATTGCCGGCGCTTTGGCGTGTTTGGCAGGCACAATGTTGGCACTTGATGTTACTCTAAAACCAGATTTAGCTTTTAACATAGTATTGCCAATTTTTGCCGCCGCAATTGTGGGCGGTTTGGGGCATGCTTATGGCGCAATCGCTGGCGGGTTTTTGGTTGGTTTTGCTGAAACAATGGCGGTATTTAACTGGGCGATATTGCTTCGCCCGTTTAGAGAAAATTTACCTGCGTGGATTCCAAATGATCTCTCAATCGTGCCAACCGAATATAAATTAACAGTAGCATTTGTGATTTTGGTAATTGTGTTATTAATTAAACCTACGGGAATTTTCAAAGGAGCTTCATCATGAGTTCCATAAGACGTGCATCTTATTTATATTTGTCGCTTTTTGCATTAATTATTGGTGTTGGTCTGTTAATGGGTGTGCCTTTTACCATTAGGCTTTGTGTTGAAGCGGCGGCTTATTCGCTCATTGCTTTAGGGCTAAATATTCAATGGGGTTATGGCGGACTATTTAATTTTGGCATCATGGGTTTTGTAATGATTGGCGGTTTTGCCGTTACTTTTATTTCCGTGCCAATTAATGTTGAGTTTTGGAATAGTGATGGCCCATTAATGCTATTTAGAGTTATCGTTGCGGCGGGAATTGGTGCTTTATTAGTGATTGGGGCAAATAAATTACCTAAAATTGGCATAAGTGGCAAAGCTTATCGAGTGGCGCAAGTTATGGCATGGATTGCCGCCTATATTATTTATCGATCACAAATTGACCCAGCAGCAAATTATATTGAAAGCACCGCAGGCTTTGTTGGTGGCTTGGGTTTACCAGTAGTTTTTGGTTGGGCTTTTGGTGGTATATTAGCCGCAATCATTGCCTATATTATTGGTAAAATCTGTCTTGGTTTGAGAACTGATTATCTAGCAATTGCAACTATTGGCGTTTCTGAAATTATTCGGGCTTTAATTAAAAATATGGACTGGCTAACACGTGGAACTTTAACCGTGTCGCCAGTGCCTTGGCCTGTGCCAAAACCACAGGATTTTCAAATAATGGGCAGTGAGACTTTGCAGTCATTTGTTTTTGCCCGTGCTAGTTATTTAGCGGTAGTATTAATAGTAGTGATTGGCGCACTCTTTCTTATTCAGCGTGCTTATAATGGCCCTTGGGGGCGTATGATGAGGGCGATTCGTGATAATCATATTTCAGCTGCCTCAATGGGGAAAAATGTAAAATCTCGGCAATTGGAGATTTTTATTTTTGGTGCGGTATTAATAGGGATTGGCGGCGCAATATTAACATCATTTGCGCAAATTTTTGATCCTGGAGGTTATCAGCCAATCAATCATACATTTGTTATTTGGGTAATGGTGATTGTAGGCGGAGCGGGTAATAATTATGGCGCATTATTTGGCGGTATATTTATTTATATCGTTTGGGTACTAAGTGAACCTGTAAGCCAAGCTTTATTTATTAGTATAAGCGAATTTTCAACCAATATGGGCTGGAGCGCAATTCCTGAAATTGAAAGTCGTTCATTGCAAATGCGAGTGTTTGTGCTTGGTTTGGTAATTACACTAGCATTAAGATATGCACCAAGAGGGCTTATTCCTGAAGTGATAGAACAAGATATAAAAGAAAAACCCTAGCCATTCATTTTTTACTAAAAAATTGTGTATTTTTTAATTGACTCTTATATGAAAATCCTCTGATAGTTCCATTGGGAAGGGTCAATTTTTATAATTATATATATCATGTTTATCATTTTTTTATAATAAACATTGGGCAGTTTTATTGACCTTTTTGACTAAAATAACAAATAATGTAACAGAGTTTAAACTCTAAAAAGGGAAGATAAATCTAATGTCATTTTTTAATAAAATCATCAAAGCAGCTGCAATTAGTGCAGTTATGGTTGGTGGATTTGCTAGTTCTTCAATCGCTCAAGATTTGAAGTTTTTTACAATTGGTACAGGCGGCACGGCTTATACTTATTACCCAGTTGGCGGCGTTATTGCCAATGCTATTTCTAAACCACCGGGGTCTCGCCCATGTGAAGAAGGCGGTAGCTGTGGTGTTGATGGTCTAATTGCTTCTGCTGTTTCATCTCGTGGATCAGTTGATAATGTTAACGCAATTCTTTCAGGTCTTCGTAATTCTGGTTTTGCACAATCTGATGTTGCTTATTGGGCTTATACTGGCACAGGCACAATGGAAGGCAAAGAGCCAGCAACTGATTTGCGTACTATTGCCGCATTATTCCAAGAGCATATTCACCTTGTAGCATTAAAAGATAGCGGCATTAATTCTGTTGCTGATCTTGCTGGTAAGCGTGTTTCACTTGATGAGCCTGGTTCTGGCACATATGTTGATGCAAACCTTATTCTTGAAGCTAATGGTCTTTCATCTGACGATTTAACTGCTGAAGCACTTAAAGGTGGTGCAGCAGCCGAAGCTTTACGCAATGGTAAGATTGATGCATTCTTTGTTGTTGCAGGTTATCCAACAGGATCACTAGTTGAACTTGCATCAGCTGCTGATATTAAACTAGTGCCAATTGATGGTGCAGGTGCTAAAACTCTTACCGATAAATATGGCTTTTTCTCACAAAGTGATATTCCAGCAGATACTTATCAAGGTGTTGATCTAGTTTCTACTGTTGCGGTTGGCGCACAATGGTTTACTAGCGCAAAAGAAGATGATGATTTGATTTATGAAATCACCAAAGCTTTGTGGAATGATAAAACACGTAAACTTCTTGATGTTGGTCATGCTAAAGGCAAGACAATTACTCTAGATAGCGCACTTGCTGGTGTTGGTGTTCCACTACACGCTGGTGCTGAACGTTTCTATAAAGAAATTGGCGCTCTATAGTTTTTGAGCAATAATTTTATAGCCAAACATATGTCTGGGCGCTTTTTGCGCCCAGATTTTATTTTATTTTATTTTGCTGGGGGCAATATGAGCGACAATCCTAAAATAGATAGTAAACTAAAGAGCGAGCTTACACTTGAGGAGCTTGAAGCGATTGAGCGTAAGTTTGATCCAGAAATGTCATTTCGTATCACTGGCAAAATAATGACGGCACTTATTTCAATTGCATTAGTTTCTTGGGCGGTATATCATTTTTATGCTGCAGGTTTTGGTTTAATCCGCGAATTATTGCATCGTGGTATTTATCTATCATTTGTTTTGGGTCTGGTATTTTTATTATTTCCATATAAGAAATCATTGCATAATGTGATGGCGCCCAAAAAGTGGTATCGCTTTTCTGGGGTAAGTTATCCAGACATTGTCTTGGCAATTTTAGCAATTGGTGCGGCGATGTATTTACCCCTATTGCCACCAGAAATTGTTGCTGAAAGAGTAGGTAATCCATCACAATTTGATATTTTCATGGGAACATCTCTCTTATTATTAACACTTGAAGCAACTCGTCGTTCAGTTGGTCCAACTCTGCCACTAATTGCAATTATTTTTATTCTATTCGCCATTTTTGGCCCTTATGCCCCCGGTGCATTAAAACATGGTGGCTCTAGCTGGCTTGGTCTTATCAATCATCTTTATATGACTAATCAGGGCATTTATGGCATCGCAATTGGCGTGATGGCAAAATATGTATTTTTGTTTATCGTGTTTGGCGTGCTGGCAACTCGCATCGGTCTGGGGCAATTATTCATTGATTTAGCAATGTTAATTGCCGGTAGATTTTCTGGCGGCCCAGCAAAAGTTGCGATTTTTTCCTCTGCATTTATGGGGACAATTTCAGGCTCATCAATTGCTAATACTGTAACAACAGGTGCACTCACTATTCCTGCAATGAAACGAACGGGATATCCTGCGCATTTTGCAGGCGCAGTGGAAGCAACGGCATCTACTGGTGGGCAAATTACGCCGCCAATTATGGGTGCGGCAGCTTTTATCATGGTAGAATATTTAGAAATTCCCCTTCGCGATATTCTTGCAGCGGCACTTTTTCCTGCATTATTGCATTATTTTGGTATTTTTATCATGGTGCATCTTGAAGCAAAAAAGCTTGGTCTTCGTGGTCTAAACCCTGATGAAATGCCAAAAGCCTTACAGGTGTTTCGTGATAATTGGTTGTCAATTACCCCTCTTATTATTTTGGTATATTTTATCCTCTCAGGACGCACGCCAGATTTTGCCGCCGTTTATGGTATTATTGCTTGTGTGGTGGTTGGTTTCTTAAATCCTAAAAACCGACTTACTTTTGTTGATTTGTGGAAGGCGCTTTCACTAGGTGCAAAAAACACTTTAGCAGTTGGAGCCGCCGCCGCCGCAGTTGGCATTGTTGTTGGGGTTGTGACTTTAACAGGTGTCGGCTTTAGGCTTGGTTATGTGGTTGTGCAAACTGCGACAGATTTAGGAACTATAGTTAGTAACATCTGGCCATTAAGTTATTTTGCGATTGAACAATGGACTTTATTTTTCTCATTAGTTCTTATTGCGATTGCTTGTATTTTTATGGGGGCGGGCATTCCTACTACTGCGACCTATATTATTCTAGTTGCGGTTGCAGCACCTGCTTTGGCGCAATTAAATGTTGAGCCGATTGTAGCGCATTTCTTTGTATTCTATTATGGTGTGTTAGCTGATATCACCCCACCGGTGGCACTTGCCGCCTATGCGGCAGCAGGCATTGCAGGCTCAAATCCCTTTAAGACGGGTAATACTGCATTTAGATTAGGCATCGCAAAGGCATTAGTGCCATTTGTGTTTATTTATTCTCCTGCATTATTGCTGGTAACTAATGGATTTACTTGGGCAGCATTCTCTATCACACTATTAGGAGCAATGCTTGGAATTGCTGCCATTGGTGTAGCATTCTCAGGATATCTAATTGCACCAATGAAGGGCTGGCAACGCTGGTGGATTGGTATTGGCTCATTCTTCTTCATCGCTCCAGGGCTATTAACAATGGCTATGGGTTTTGTAGCGATTGCTCCATTAATGATTATTCAAATTCGTGATAGAGCAAAAATTAAGACTAAATTATTAGAAGAAAAAACCGTTTCTGCTGAGCAATAAATGCAACAAGATGCAGATGATTTAACAATTAATTTTTTAGGCGGTGCCATTGTTCATCGCCTAAAATTTGGTGGGGGTCGTGGGCAGGCTTTACCTAAAGCCATTGGCATGAAAACCAATAAAAACCCTCACATAGTTGATGCTACTGCGGGCTTGGGACGCGATAGTTTTTTGCTAGCTTCACTTGGTGCTGAAGTGATTATGATTGAGCGCTCAAAGCAAATATATCAAAAATTAAATAGAGCAATGAATGAGGCTAAAGAAGCAGGCGGCGAGATTGCTGATATAGTCAATCGTATGCAGCTTATTCATGGCGATGCTAAGACTTTATTGTCTACGCTAAAACCAGAGATTATTTTGATAGATCCAATGCACCCTGAGCGTAAAAATTCGGCATTAGTGAAAAAAGAAATGCGCCAATTACGTGAAATTGTTGGTGCTGATGAAGACGCAAAAGAGTTAATAAATATTGCGCTTAAAAATGCCAGCAAAAGAGTGGTAATAAAATGGCCACAAAATGCTAATCTGCCGAATGGGGTGATTGCACCCTCGCATCAAATCACAGGCAAATCTACTCGTTATGATGTTTTTATGATTTAGAATGAAAAAGCCCGACTAAAAAATTTTAATCGGGCTTTTTTTAATTTAATATTAATCGATTATTCAGCTGCGCCAACTTCAACAAATGTTGCGCCTTTAACTACCATTTCAACAATAGTTCCTGGAACATCACCAGCCTCATCAAATTCATGCGAACCTGAAGCGCCTTCATAGTTGATCTCTGTGCCAGCTTTAAGCAAAGCAACTGCCTTGTCCCATTCACCTGGTAGAATAATTTCACCTGGAGCAGATGCAACATCACGAACTGCAGCACTAATACCATCGCGTGAGGCTGAGCCGTTTTTTTCAACTGCTAGAGCCAAGATGAACGCCGCATCATATGCTTGGGGAGAAAAAATTGCGGTTGGGTCAAGATTGGCATCTTTTGCAAGACGTGAATAAAGCGTAGAGCCTGGAAGGTCAGGTGTGCCTGGTTTTGTTGCAATCATGCCTTCAACAGCTTTTGCATCAATACCAGTTAATACTTCATCGCCAACCATGCCATCACCACCAACATAGGTTGTGAAATCACCGCTCTCTACTGCTTGGCGAAGCACAGTTTGACCTGAACCTGAAGCATAGGCAAGAATTACAAGAGTTTGCGATCCGGTTGCTGCAAGTGAGCCAAGTTCTGCACGATAATCTGCTTTTCCTTCTTCATGACCCTCAGATGCGGCAACCGTTCCACCGTTTGCTGCAAAAGAAGCAGCAACTGCATCCGCAAAACCTTTGCCATAATCATTATTAACATAAGAAATAGCAATTTCTTTAATGTCTTTTGAAAGAATAAGACGAGCAAGCACATCACCTTGATAAGCATCAGATGGAGCGGTTCTAAATACTAAATCATTATCGTCAATATCAGTAAGTGAAGGAGATGTTGAAGCAGGTGAAATCATCACAACATTACCAGGAATGCCCGCATTATTTGCACCAGAAATTGTAGCGCCTGAACATAAAGCTCCAACAATGGCACTTACTTGATCGGTGTTGACCATTTTGTCGGCAGCGTTAGCTGCAGCGGTTGCATCTGCACAAGTTGTATCAGCAGAAACAAACGAAAGCTGACCTCCAATAATGCCGCCTTGTGAATTAATATGGCTGGCTGCTAGTTTTGCACCTTCAAAAATAGGTGGTGTCAGGCTTTCAATTGGGCCAGTAAAACCACCCAAAAACCCAAATTTCACGTCTTCTCCTAAAGCTGGTGCACTAAGTACGAGTGCCGAAGCGGCAACACTTAATATTAATGTTTTTTTCAAAATTTGCATAATTTCCCTCAGAATTCTATTATTGTACTAATTTTTGGGCAAAATTAAATCTTTAACTTCACCATAAAATAGCTTTGCACATTATATATACAAGAGTCACGATTATTATTCACACCCCAATATATGCTTATAAATTCTAAATTAATATTGGTTTGTTTCATTGAAAAACCTTTAAAAAGATGAAACAAGGAGAGTAGATTTTATGGGATAGAAAATGCAAAATTTATTTGTAAGCAGATTATTGATTATTTGGGTATTTATATTTACTCTAAATATAAATGCTTACGCTCAAGAAAATATCATAAATGTTAATGAGGTTTTGCAGCAATCTTTGCCTTGCGCTAATGAAAAGATTTCTATTGCCGCCATGCAATGGCCGAGCGCTAGCATTTTAGCCAATATTCATGCTCAAATTTTAGAAAAAGAATATAAGTGTGAAACACAGATTGTTATGGGTGATTTAAGCGCCACTATTTCATCTATGGCGACCACTGGGCAGCCATTAATTGCACCTGAAATGTGGGTCTCAAGAATAGCTAAAATATATAATCTAGCAATTGAAAATCAAAAATTACGTAAAGGTGGGCAGACATTTTCTGGCTCAGCGATTGAGGGTTGGTTTATGCCTCAATCTGTGGCAAAAAATCACCCTGATCTAAAATCAACATCACAATTAAAAGATTATTGGAGTGTGTTTAAGGGTGAGGGAGAAAAGGCAAGGTTTATTTCTTGTCCAAAAGAGTGGGCATGTGCCACAATTAACAAAAACATGCTTAAGGCACTCGGGCTTGCTGATAGATTTGAAATTATTGAGCCCATTGATAGATTTGAAATGGATAGCATGATAGGAGCGGCAGTTTCAAAAAATGAACCCACTCTATTTTATTATTGGCAACCAAATGCAATTTTAACTCAGTTTAATTTTTTACAATTAGATATGGGAGGTTTTAATCAAGAGGCCTTTACCTGTTTAGCAAAATCTACTTGTGAAATGCCTATATTTTCTGCTTTTGCTCCCGAGCCGATTATAAATATTTTAACTGAAAGTGTTTTTGTAAATATTCCAAAAATTGCAAATTATTTTTTATATGCACAAATGCCAATAGATAAAATGAATGAAATATTGGCATGGCAAAGTGAAAACAATCTATCAGCAAAAGATGCCGCTACTTGGTTTGTTGAGCAGAATGAAGACGTTTGGAAAACATGGATAGAAAATTAGCTAGGAAAGAAAATGATAATTAGAAAATTAACTAATAAAGTAAGTGTTGCTGAACAAATTGCAATTGCTGATATTGTTAAAATTAAAGCTTTGGGTTTTAACACAATCGTTAATAATCGCCCTGATGGCGAAATTCCTAATCAGCCAACAAGTGAAGAAATAAAGGCAGCAACCCTTAGTGCGGGATTAGAATATTTTTATATTCCTATGGGTAGAGAGGGCGTTTCTAAGCAATTAATAAATGACACAAAAAAAGTTCTACAAAATAATTCTGGTGCAACTCTTTGTTATTGCAGAACAGGGAATCGCTCAACAATATTATGGGCGCTTTCGCAATCTGATGAGTTAGATAAAGATGAAATTATTAAAATTGCAGATACTGCTGGATATGACATTTATGGTCTTTATATTTAACAAAATTTTGGAATAGATAATAGCTAAGCATAAGTGGGTATCGGCTTTTATTGTAAAAAATGCAATAATGGTGGTGGAGGTCTCATTATGCCGATTAAAAAAATACTGGTTGCCAACCGTTCTGAAATTGCTATTAGAGTTTTTCGTGCTGCCAACGAATTGGGTTTAAAAACCGTTGCCGTTTTTTCTTGTGAGGATAAATTAGCCCTGCATCGCTTTAAGGCAGATGAATCTTATCTTATTGGTGAGGGGTTTAAACCCGTTGATGCTTATCTACAGATTGATGAATATATCCGCATTGCTAAATTAAGCGGAGCAGACGCTATTCACCCCGGATATGGTTTATTAAGTGAAAGCCCTGAATTTGTTGACGCTTGTAATAAGGCAGGAATTATCTTCATTGGGCCTCGTGCTGTTACAATGCGTAATCTTGGCAATAAAATTGCCGCACGTAATATGGCGATTAAAAATAACGTGCCTGTTGTGCCAGCAACTGATCCCCTACCAAATGATATGGATATTGTTGCAAAAATGGCGGCTAAAATTGGCTATCCATTAATGCTTAAAGCCTCTTGGGGTGGCGGTGGGCGAGGTATGCGCACTATTATGAATGAAGCGGAATTGCGTAGAGAAGTGCCAGAGGGCAAGCGTGAAGCAAAAGCCGCTTTTGGCAAAGATGAGATGTATCTTGAAAGATTGGTTGAGCGGGCGCGTCATGTTGAGGTGCAATTACTGGGTGATAAGCATGGTAATTTAGTGCATCTGTTTGAAAGAGATTGCTCGGTGCAACGGCGCAACCAAAAAGTAGTTGAGCGAGCGCCTGCGCCTTACTTAAATGACGATTTACGCAAAAAACTTACTGATGCAGCGTTACGTTTAGGCAATGGTGCAAATTACTGTTGTGCTGGCACGGTTGAGTTCTTAATGGACGCTGATACGAGTGAATTTTATTTTATTGAGGTCAATCCACGTATTCAGGTTGAACATACTGTAACCGAAGAAGTTACGGGGATTGATATTGTTAAAGCGCAAATCCATATTATGGACAGCAAAAAAATTGGCAATAAAGATAGCGGTGTGCCAGCGCAAGAGGATATAAAATTAAACGGGCATGCTTTGCAATGTCGAGTAACTACTGAAGATCCAAAACAAAATTTTATTCCCGATTATGGGCGCATAACCGCTTATCGTGGGGCAACAGGTTTTGGTGTTCGCCTTGATGGTGGCACGGCTTATTCGGGCGCAATCATTACTCGTTTTTATGACCCTTTGCTTGAAAAAGTAACCACATGGGCGCCTGGCCCTATTGAAGCAATTAAACGTATGGACAGGGCTTTACGAGAATTTCGTATTCGTGGTGTTTCAACCAATCTCACATTTTTAGAGAATATTATTGGGCATGAGAAATTTATAAATAATACATATACAACTAAATTTTTAGACAATACGCCTGAATTATTTAACATAGCAGAACGTAAAGACAGAGCAACAAAACTTCTCACCTATATTGCCGATGTTAGCGTTAATGCGCACCCTGAAGTTAAGAATAGAGCCAAACCATTAGCAGATGCGGCATCTCCAATCATTCCAAAATTTGATGCGCCAAATGATTTATCTGGCACTCGTCAAATATTAGAAAAACAGGGGGCTAAGGGGCTTGCCGATTGGGTGAAAAGTCAAAAGCAGGTATTATTCACCGACACAACGATGCGTGATGCGCATCAATCTTTGCTCGCAACCCGTATGAGAACTTTTGATATTGCGGCTATCGCTAGTGCTTATTCAAGTGGACTGCCAAATCTATTTTCGCTTGAATGTTGGGGTGGGGCGACCTTTGATGTTGCTATGCGGTTTTTGAGTGAAGACCCATGGGAGCGCTTGGCAAAAGTGCGAGATGCTGCCCCAAATATTCTTACGCAAATGTTATTACGTGGCTCAAACGGCGTTGGTTACACCAATTATGCTGATAATGTTGTGAGATATTTTGTTGAGCAAGCGGCAAAAGGCGGGGTTGATGTTTTCAGAGTATTTGATTGCCTAAATTGGGTTGAGAATATGCGGGTTTCTATGGACGCTGTGATTGAATCGGGTAAAATTTGCGAAGGCGTGCTTTGTTATACGGGTGATATGCTTGATCCTAATGGCTCAACTTATGATCTAAAATATTATGTTAATTTAGCCAAAGAGCTAGAAAAAGCAGGCGCACATATTCTTGGCATTAAAGACATGGCGGGATTGCTTAAGCCCCTTGCGGCTAAAAAACTTATTTCAACCTTAAAGCAAGAGATTTCTATTCCATTGCATTTTCACACTCATGACACATCAGGGGCGGCGGCAGCAACTGTGTTTGCGGCATGTGAAGCGGGAGTTGATATTGTTGATTGTGCAATGGATTCAATGTCTGGCACAACTTCTCAGCCGTGTTTTGGCTCAATCGCAGCAGCATTAAAAAATGGCGAGCGTGATGCAGGATTCAAGGAAGAAGCAATAAGAAAAATCTCTTTTTATTGGGAAGGGGTAAGAAATCAATATCGGGCATTTGAAAGTGATTTACGCTTTGGGGCATCTGAGGTTTATCTGCATGAAATGCCAGGTGGGCAATTTACCAATCTTAAAGAGCAAGCCCGCTCATTAGGGCTAGAAAGCCGTTGGCATGAAGTTGCAAAAACCTATCATGATGTAAATATAATGTTTGGTGATATTGTAAAAGTCACTCCATCATCAAAAGTAGTTGGTGATATGGCGCTCTCTATGGTTTCATCGGGTTTAAGCAAAGCAGATGTTGAAAATCCAACAAGTGAAATTTCTTTTCCTGAATCGGTAGTTGGTTTTTTTGCTGGTGATCTTGGTCAACCACCAAATGGTTTTCCTGCAGATTTACAAGCAAAGGTGCTTAAAGGGAAACCTGCTCGCACAAATCGTGCGGGTGCTGATTTAGCGAAAGTTGATTTAGAAGCAAAACGCCAAAAAATTAGCAAACTATTGGGGCAAGAAATTGATAATTTTCAACTTGCTTCTTATCTAATGTATCCAAAAGTATTTTTAGAATTCGCTAGAGCGCAAAAACTTTATGGCCCAACTTCGGTTTTGCCTACCCCGACTTATTTCTACGGGCTGCAATCTGGCAATGAGATTATGGCTGATTTGGAACAGGGCGTAACTTTAGTCATTCGCATGCTGGGTCAATCAAAAACCAATGATAGGGGTGAAGTAAGAGTATTTTTTGAACTTAACGGACAACCTCGCTCAATCTGGGTTCCTAATAGATCGATTGCTAGTGAAATTATTGTGCGAGCAAAAGCCAAAGAAAACAACACCAAACAAGTCGGCGCACCAATGCCTGGAGTTATTTCTAGCGTTAATGTTGAAATTGGGCAAAAGGTAAAAGCGGGTGATGTGTTAGTTTCAATTGAAGCAATGAAAATGGAAACGGCAATTCATGCACAAGAGGACAGTCAAATTGCTGAAATTTTGGTAAAAGTTGGCGATCAGATTGATGCTAAAGATTTATTGGTGAGGTTTGAGTAAATTAAAG
>Ga0256834_1001775_pt1 | contig 14201 bp, 15 predicted proteins | sample 4281140metaG_FD_190536 | JGI IMG/M metagenome (GOLD analysis project Ga0256834, IMG submission 190536) | Hydrothermal vent microbial communities from East Pacific Rise, Pacific Ocean - 4281-140 | ecosystem: Environmental > Aquatic > Marine > Hydrothermal vents | place: Pacific Ocean: East...
AACTTGTTTAAATGTTAACAAAGCTAATCTTGTTCTTATAAGTGGCGGCATATTTGGTCTGGGAGAGACTCAAAAAGACAGAGAGAGTATGTTAAATTCTTTAAAAGAACTAGATCCAACTTCAGTGCCTATAAATTTTTACCATCACAATATTGCACTAGAATTAAAACCAAACTCTTTAACAACGGATGAAGCACTCTTACTTATAAAACAAACAAGGCAAATACTTTCAAATGCTGAACGAATAATGGTAGCTGGTGGTAGAGAGTTGATGTTTGGTGATAGACAAAACGAGATATTTAAATATGGTGCCAACTCTATTGTAATTGGCGACTATTTAACAACTAATGGTAGGATTGTGTCTAAAGATTTAAAAATGATAAAAAACCTGAATTTAAAAATTGCAAAAACAGTACATAAAAAAACAACCTAAGTAATTAAATAATTCCCACTCTAAAGGAAAAATATGGATAATATTATATTAATAATTACCATCTCACTTATTATAATATTTTCTCCATTTTTTGCAAAAGCTCTAAGGCTTCCTACTACCCCTATTGAAATTATTTTGGGTTCTATTTTTGCATATGCTGGTTTTTTACATGATGAGCATCTTTTTGAATTAGTTGCAGAGTTTGGGTTTTTATATCTTATGTTTATTGCTGGAACTGAGATTAATCTAAAAGATGTTTTAAAAACTCCATCTCATATCTTAAAAAAAGTGTTTTACTATCTTGTTATACTATATATACTCTCTATTGCCTTATCACTTTATTTAAATCTTGGTAAGATATTTATGGTTCTTTTACCATTAATATCTGTTGGTTTAGTAGCCACTTTATCAAAAGAATATGGAAAAACGCCTTGGCTTTCATTATCTATGACAAGTGGTGGAATTGGAGAGGTTGTAAGCATAGGTCTTTTAACTATAACCTCAGCTGGATTACAATCAGGAGTTGGTCTTGATCTATTTAAAACCATTCTTGCACTTGTTTTATTTTTAATCTTTATGTTTTTTGTGTTTCGTACTATTACTATTTTAACATGGTGGTTTCCTAAACTTTCAATAATGTTAATGCCTCACGATGATAAAAAAGAGCAAGATATTCGTTTTTCAATGGGGATACTCTTTTTACTAATTGCTTCTATGTTTTATCTTGAATTAGAACTTGCTTTTGGCGCTTTCTTGGCTGGAATATTTATACCAACCTTTTTCCCACATAAAGAGGAACTACCAGAAAAACTAGCATCATTTGGTTTTGGATTTATCATACCTATATTTTTCATCCATATTGGGACAACTTTTAATTTAGAATCACTATCAATGAATGGGTTAATTCCATTAGCCTTTGTCATTGCTCTTGGAATGATTGCTATGCGTGTACTATCTTCATTAGTATTTGTAAAAGAGTTAGGGTGGATTGATGCTATTTTAATGGGGTTATCCCATTCAATGCCATTAACACTTTTAATTGCAATGGCTACACTAGCTTATCATGCCAACTCTATTGATCAACTTCATTACTTCGCATTTATTTTAGCATCTCTATTTCAAGTTATAAGTGTAATGATAGTTATAAAATTATTAAATAACCACAAAGAAAAAAATTTGCTATAATAGTTTACTCAAAAATATTATAAAGGGGTCACTATGAATCGTTCAGTATTACTTCAACTTGCGCGTGACTCCATACAAGAGGTACTCCAGGCTAACAGAACTATTGATAAAACTACCCTTTTAAATGAACATCCTCTTCTAAAGACTAAAATATCTACCACTGTAAATATATATCTTGAAAATAAACTTAGAGGGACTTCTTCAAGCAAAAATGCCTCTTTGCCTTTGATTGAAGATATAATTTTAAATGCTAAAAAATCAGCATTTGAAGATAAAAACTTTAAACCACTTTCAACTTCACAATATTTAGAGTGTGAAATTGAGATACTATTAAATACCGATGATGGTATTATTAGCGAAAAAGATCCAGCTATACTAAAAACTACAACTTACTCCTTAGAAAGAGAATTGGATAATTGAATATGCTCTATATATTAAAAAAACAAATTAAAAAAGTAGATGATCTAACTCTTATATATAATAATTTTTAGGTAATTATATGCCACGCATTGATAATGAAAAATTTTATATCTCAGCTATACAAAAATATGGACTTAGTGCCAAAGGTGTAAACTGGACATCTACAGATACACAAAGAATAAGGTTTAAAACTATATTAGAGATGCTACCCTCTGATTTAAGCTCATACACTATAGTTGATGCTGGTTGTGGCTTTGGAGATTTTTATATCTATTTAGAAAAAAGAAATAAACTTCCAAAAAAATATATAGGGATTGATTCCTTAATGGAGATGTATACAATAGCCTCTGCAACGACTGGCTGTGAAATAATTATAGCCGATATTACAAAAGATGAAATCCCAAATGGTGAATATTTAGTTTGTAGTGGTGCTATGAATGTTTTAGAAAAATTTGAAACATATCAATTTATAAGAAATTGTTATCTGTCGTGTAAAAAAGGATTTATATTTAATATTTTACATGGAGAAAAAGATTGTAACACCTATAATTATGTGAATACACAGCAGATAAAACAGATAGCAAAAGATTTAGGTGTAGGAAAATTAGAAATTATAACTGGGTATTTAGATTTTGATATAACAGTAGGATTTTTTCGTAACCCAAATATGAAATAATAGATACTAAAAATAAAGAGTTGTGTTACAGGTTAAACCTTTTAACATTAGCTATAGTTGATTACATATTTTAAGTATTTAGATTAAAACACTTACTATGAAAACAATTTTTTCATTGCTTTAAAAAAAAGCTTAAATAAGCCTTTATTTTCAACTATTTCATCTATAAACTCATCGTAAGTAGTTTTTTTATTCTCTAAAAAACCTCTAAGAAATTTTTCACTAGCTTCCATTCCACTTTCTTTTTCAATTTCTATAAGCTTCTTATATATTGGCGTTATAGCATCTATAGCATCTTGTGATGCTGCTTTTCTAAAAGCTGTATGTGAAATTATTTCATTAGTTATTGGATCTACTTTTGGTTCAAAATCTGTAACAACCCAATAATAACTTCCATCTTTAGCTAAATTTTTTACAACTGCTATAAAATTATTCCCTTTTGAAATTCTGTCCCACATAAGCTTAAAAGCAATTTTAGGCATATCTGGATGTCTGATTATGCTATGGGGTTTACCGATAAGTTCTGACTCTCTATAGCCTGATATTTCAACAAAATAATCATTTCCATACTCTATAATTCCTTGTGGATTTGTTTTTGATACTATATACCTTTTAGTATTTAATTTTATCTCATTATCTATAGGTTCTGGTCGTTTCATATAACTTCTCCTTTAATAGAATAAGATTATATTCTTTTTTTATTAAAAATATGTAATAATGAGGCATTTATTATAAAGTTTAGAGATGAATAAGAAAAAATCGGTTGAAGCAATACTAAAAGTAAGAGAACATCATGTAGATCAGATGGTTAACATTAAAAAGCTAGTTAATGGTAGAGATGTTGATGTTCTTATTCCGGTTGCAAAAACAGAGTGTAAATTTGGTAAATGGATATATGAACCAAAAAATAGAGTTAAAGATATATTAGGCTTAATGTTTTATGACAAGATAGTTGCATTACATGGAAAATGGCATGAAGAATATATAAAAATATATACTGTTTTTCAAAAAAAAGAAAAAAAATCTTTTTTATCAAAAATAACTGGATCAAATAAAATTAAAATGATGGATATAGATAAGGCTAAAGCATATTATGCAGATTTGGAGATAACTTCAGAAAATTTACTTATAGAGCTTGATAAATCCCATCGAAGATTTTTAGCACTAAGTAATGCCTCTTTTGAGTTTCCTAGCACTTAAAAACAGGTAATCTTTTCCAGTTATAACTACTCGATAACCTTTTTGTTGTAAATATTTTTTACAAAAATGGATATCTTTTAGAACTTTACCCATCTCTGGAAAGTTATAATTTGGAACCTCAGCACCATAAATCATCTCCCCATCAATCCAACGACAATTTGGAAAACCAAGGATGACAGAGCCTTCATCAGTTAAATAGTTTTGATATAAAGACATAAAAGTTGGATTAAAGTTGATATTTGAGCTTTGAAGTGTACCTATAGAGATAATCATATCAAATTTACCAAGATTTATCTTATCTAAATTATTTATATCGGCATTTATCATCTTGGTAGTTGGAAATTTATTTTGTGCATATTTTATTATTGTGCTTGAGTAATCTATACCTACAAACTCTTTAGCATAAAATTCCTCCTCGCTAAGCATATTTTTGATAACTTCAAACTCATCACCTTTATTTATTCCAAGACTTAAAATTTTATTTTTTGATTTTATATCACAAAATTCTAAAGCCTCCTGATAATAGTATAAAAAACTAAATTGTGATATTTTATCTATTTTAAAAAATTCGCTTTGTACCCCATATTTTTCATCATTTTGTTTTATCTTATGAAAACTATAGTTTTCATTAAGTTTTTTAAAACAAAGCTTAATATTTTCACTCTCTTGGCCATTAACAAAAAGCAGTTTCATTTTATATATTTGTGCTAAATCAACAAATGCCTTAATTCCAAGCTTTTCATAAAAATCTAATGTTATAGCTATAGATAGCGTTTCATCAAATTTAAATTTTGAATTTTTAAAAAAGCAAAGCACCTCATAAGAGTTTTTAAATATTTTCATTTTGTCATTATAGTATATTTTTTATATTCAGCGTTAATTAACAATAGATAATTTATCATATGGGAATTTAATTAATAAATATATAAGGATTATTTATGCAAAGAAGAGATTTTTTAAAGGTAGTTGGTGTTGGAGCAGCAATGGTTGTAGTTCAACCCTCAATGATTGGACAAAAACTATACGCAAATAACGGCAGTATGTTTAAAACTTATGATAAAGTACAGCTTATGGATGCAGATGGAAACCCTATTTTAGCTTCTAATTTAGAAAAAGAAAAGAATTATGTTTTTAATTACCCACATGTTGCAACACCATGTTTTTTATTGGCTTTAGCAGAAAAAACAAACAAGGACGTAAAACTAAAAAGTGAAGATGGCGAAGAATATATATGGAGTGGTGCAGTTGGTAAAGAAAATAATATAGTTGCTTACAGTGCAATTTGCTCTCATCAATTAACACATGTAAATCCCGCAGATAGTTTTATATCTTATGTACCAAAAAAACAAAAAACTATGGCTTATACAGAGGGTGGTGTAATTGTATGTGGATCACATCTCTCGGCATTTGATCCCGCAAAAGGAGCAAAAAGATTGTCTGGACCAGCTTCAGAACCATTAGCAAGTATAGTACTAGAACACCGTGAGGATGATACACTTTGGGCTGTTGCAGTTTTAGGTCCAGATAAATTTCACTCATTTTTCAAAGCTTATAAGCCTGAATTTAAACTATATTTTGGTGGAAAAAGGAAAGCTAAAAAATTTGTTACAGTTGCAGCACAGACAGTACCATTAACACAGTATTCAAAGGAAATTGTTCAATACTAATAATAAATTATCCACTCACAGATGTTACTTTTATACCCATTTAAAAATATTTAATATTATATTATTTTCAAATATTAAATTGTCATATTTATAATAATTTTATTTATTTGTTAAATTAATGGCATGAATTATAAAAATTACTTATAATTATATCTATATTAATAATAAAAAATTATATATCTAATTTTCTATATTTTTTATTAAAATAGTTAATTAAGTTTCACTTTATATTAATCAATGTAATATGAGACAATCAGAAAAATAGATTTAAATAATTTATTTAATAAAACTCAAGGAAAAATATATGTCATTAAATCGTCGTAATCTACTTAAATTTGGAGCTATTAGTGTAGCGGCTGCCGCTACTATGACCGGATGTAATAAAGAAGCTACACCTGCTAAGGCATGTGATACATCTAAAAATAAAACTACATCTTCACTTTTAGGTAAACATAAAGTTGTTATTATTGGTGGAGGCTTCGGTGGTCTTAGTGTAGCAAAGAAATTAAAGAAAAAAAATAAATCTGTTGATGTCCTTGTTATTGAAAAAAATGAAACATTTATGTCTTGTCCTTATTCTAATGCTTTACTTGGTAAAATAAATGGTGTTAACCTTGGTACATTAACTCACGATTATGCGCAACCTGTTGAAGAAAATGGTTATAGTATGCTTCATGCCGAAGTTACAGGTATAGATAGAGCTTCAAAACGAATTCATACAACTAAAGGTATAGTTGAATATGAAATTTTAGTACTTTCTCCTGGTATCTCTTATGATTATGAAAATCAATTTAAAAACTGGGATAGTACAAAAATCAAGCAAGTTCAAAGAGTTGCTCCTGGTGCACTTATCTCAGGAAAAGAACATATTATCTTAGAGCGTAACTTAAATGATATGGATGATGGAGATGTAATTATTACTGTTCCTGATGGTAAGTATCGTTGCCCTCCAGCTCCGTTTGAGAGAGCTGCTATGATTGCTTCATATATGGAAAAAGAGGAGATTGAAGGTAAAGTAATTATTCTTAACCCTTCTGCTACCATTGCAAAAGGTGCTGCTTTTAGAGAATCATGGGAAGATTTACATGGAGATAGAATAGTTCATATGGATTATTGTAAAATTACAGATGTTGACCCAGCAAATAAAACGGTAACCTATTTAGATGAGAGTGATGATGATGCAATAGTTTCAAAAACTATTAATTATGAAGTTCTTAATCTTATAGCTAACAACAAAGCAAATCCTGTTATTGAGATGAGTGGCGTTGAGACAACTACCTCTTTTGGTAAGGTTGTAATGAATGGTTGTTCTTTTCAAACTAAAACTGATCCAGACATCTATGCTGTTGGTGATGTTGTTGGTCATGCCATTCCACCAAGTGGACAAACTGCAAACTGGGCTGGTAAACAATGCGCTGATGAGATTATCAATCGTCTACAAGGTAAATCTTATTCATTACCTGTTAAAACATCTACTATTAAAGCGGCTAATATTTGTTACTCTCTTGTTGGTGACAATCCAGAAGAGGCTATATTTGTTACTCATGATTTTACTTGGAATGGTACAGTTATCAAAGGTAAGGGACACGTTCCTAAAGCACCAAGTGGTAAATTTCGTTCAGCACCAAATGCTAAAGCTACTCGTGATTGGTACAATGGTATTATGAGAGATCTTTTTGCATAAGTTATTTTAGAAGTCCTTTTGAGGACTTTTATAAATAACTTTAAATATCTCTTTCTTTTCTTTTTTGTTTCATTTTGAGTTTTGCTAACTCTCGCATATCTTCATTTCTATCGCTCTCATCCATAATTTCTACACCAAGAATAGTCTCTACACAATCCTCAAGAGTAATAATACCCTCGGTTTGATCATAATTATCCATAACTAAAAACATATGATCTTTTTTTGATATAAACAGGTCTAGTGCTTTAGACACTGGGATATTTTCGTTAATTGAAAATATATCTTTTTTTATACTTGCCAAAGTTGTACTATCATCTTTTAAAGCTTGTTGAAATATTTTTTTTGTTAGTACTATTCCTGTTACATCTTCAATAGAATCCTTATATACAGGAATTCTGGAAAAATTAAATATATCATTTTCACTACTTACTATATCTTTTAAAGTACGAGTCTCATCAAGAGCAAAAACAACACTTCTTGGAGTTAAAACATCTGCTATCTTCATCTCATCTAATTTTAAAATATTTTCTATGAAATCAGATTCTTTTTCATCAATTACACCATCATCCTCACTAAGTAACATACTCTCTAATAACTCATCTTTTGTAAGTATATTAGCATCTTTATTACCTTTTGAAATTTTGTCTGTAATAAATAAAGTAGTTAATATTATTGGATAAGTAATCCATATTAGAAGTCTTATAATTTGTGCAGAAAATGGAGCTAATTGTTTCCAATAAATCGCTCCTATCGTTTTTGGTATTATCTCTGATAAAAAAAGAATTGCAAATGTCATAATAATTGAGATAATAACAACAGCATCATTTCCAAAAAGTATAGCAGCCTGAGCTCCAACAGCAGCAGCTCCTATAGTATGTGCAATAGTATTTAATATTAAAATAGAAGCTATAGATTTACTAATATTGGTTTTATGAATACGAAGAAGTTTTCCAATTTGTGGTTTTTCTTTTTCTAGAACTGAAATATATGACATATTTACAGATAGAAGAACAGCTTCTAGTACAGAACATATAAATGATATCCCAACTGCTAGAGCAAAATAAAGTAGTAATAATTCCAATGTTTACAAAATCCTTAAAGTAAAATCCATGTTGCAAGTCCTAAAAAACTAAAGAAACCTACAATATCTGTAATAGTTGTTAAAATAACGGTACTCCCAATAGCAGGGTCTATATCCATTTTTTTTAAAAATAATGGAATTATAGCACCAAAAAAACCAGCCATAAGTAAGTTTATTATCATACTAAGAGCTATAACATAGCCCAAATATTCAATATCAAACCAAAGGGAAGATATAACTCCTATAATTATAGCGAAGAAGAGACCATTTAACAACGAAATAGCCACCTCTTTTTTAATAATTCTGTAAGCGTCACCTTGTGAAATACCACCTAGGGCAAGTTGCCTTACTACAACAGTTAAAGTTTGTGTCCCTGCATTACCACCCATTGAAGCAACTATTGGCATAAGTATTGCAAGAGCTACTATGCTTTGTAATGTATCTGCAAACAATCCAATTACTAAAGATGCTACAATTGCTGTAAATAAATTTAACCCAAGCCAAGATGCTCGTTTTCTTCCTGCTTTCATAATCTCTTCATCTTCTTCAGCTTCATCATCAACACCAGCAAGATTATACATTTGTTCTGTTGCATGTTCATTTATTATATCAAAAACATCATCAGATGTAATACGACCCAAAAGAGTGCCATCTTCACTTATAACAGGCATTACTGAAAGATCATATTCTTCAAAGTAGTGTACTACTTCTTTTATATTTTCTGTGTCCTTTGCAATTTTTGGCTCAAAATTTTCATCACTTTCTTCAATATTTTGAAATAGTGTTTTATTAAAATCAAAAATCAACAAATCTTCAAGACCAATAGTATAATAAAGTTTATTTTCTTCATCTGTTATAAAAAGATTTTGAATGTTTTCAAGTTTATTTTCTTTACGTAAAGTAGCAAATCTTTTTATAACATCATGAACAATTTCATCTTTTTTTGCAGTAAAAACTTCAAGCTGCATATGAGAACCTGCTTCATCTTCATCATATGTCTTAAGTTTTGCTATCTCTTGCTGATCTTTATGCTCAAGTGTTTTAAATACCTCTTGAGCTACCCCCTCATCCATCTCATGAAGTTCTTGCATAAACTCATGTTGGTCATCTGATTCTAATTCACTAACAGCTAAAGAGAGTTCATCTACACTAAGATTTTCTACTACATTATTAAAAAATCTATCTGGAAGAGCAAGCGCTACATCTCCAATTAAACTTTTTGGAATTAGTTTTACAGCTTCAGCAAACTTAGAATCATCTAAGTGTCTTAAAATTTGTGCTATTTCCGATGGGTGCATCTCACTTATAGAGTGAGAATCTAAATATTCGCTAAGCTTTTGCATGGTGCAATTATAGCAAATATAAATTTTAATATTATGTGAATTCAAACATAAAGCTTTTATTGAATATATTTTCAGTACACTTTTGTATTATATGAAATAATTTAAATGGTGATTGCAAATGAAACAAATAAAAAACATACTCTCTTTAGTAATAGTTTCATTAATACTAAGTGGTTTTTACTTAGGAAATAGTGATGTTCAAGAACAAAGGCTTGAACGCAAAAAAGTAAGTAAAGAAATTTTAAAAGATTTATACAAATATGCCCCTGATGCAAAACAAATGGTTAAAGATTCATATGCTTATGCAACATTTAGTAGCATTGGAGTTAATCTTATATTATTTTCTGCTGAGGGAGCAAAGGGATTAGTTTACAACAATAAAAATGGAAAAATTACATATATGAATATGGCCTCAGGTGGAGTAGGTCTAGGTTTGGGATTAAAAGATTTTCGCATAGTTTTTTTATTTAAAAATAAGAAAGTATATAAAAATTTTATAGATAATGGATGGGAAGCAAATGCGCAAGCTGACGTTGCTGCTAAGATGGGAAAAGCTGGTGGAGCTATAAACACAGCAATTACGGTTGCCCCTGGCATAAGAATATATAAATTAACAAAAAATGGACTTGCTATTCAAGCAACAATTCAAGGCTCTAAATATTGGAAAGATAATGATTTAAATTAAACTTTTTATCTTAATTTAAAAAGATAACCGTTAGATATTTTTTTTACTCCATACCTGTATTTTCCATCTAACTCTACTACAACCCTATAATAATCTTTATGTGTCCCTAAGTTAACTTTTTTAAATATAGATCTATTGTTTTTTTTAACAACACTTTTTAAATTAACACTACGCTTAAAGTCAATAACAATTCTGTGTGGAGAGGTTAATAAAAAATTTCTAATTATTTTATCTTTTGTTACAATTTTTAGTTCTTTAGAAAATTCATACATTTTTATATATTTTGATTTAAATAATAAATTATATTTTTTAGTTTTTTCTTCTTTATCTATTGTTGCATTTCCAATATTTTGAGATATAAAAATCGGTAAGTGCCAATCAATGGCTTTATTTAGATCAATAGATTGTGTTTCAATAGAGCCATCTAAACTTTTATAAGTAACGCTCACTTTTTTAAGTATTCTTGCTTGAGATGGCAGTTTTATTGTAGCTCGTTTAAGTGCTTGAACTGAAGTGTTTTTATTTGATGTTTTTATTAAATCCTGTTCACCGACAGAAGGAAAAAATGGGTTTTCTCTAGCTTGAAGTGAAAGAAATAATACTAATGTAAATATAAATATTTTAATCAAACTTACCCCTAATTATGAATAAAAGTATTATAGCAAGTTTATTTTGATTTAGCACTTACTGGTGCTGAAATCTCTTTAAGTTCAAAGTACTCTTTTTGTAATTCAGCATTTTCATTTTTTAATCTACCTATTTCACTTTGAAGATAGTGCTCATAGTCTTGCAAACCAAATAGCACCTCTAAAGAATTTGTACCATAAAATAATAGCCCTATATAGACGCCAAAGACAAGAGCTATAATGAATAAGAATGAAAATTTTACTAAAGATAAACCAAAATATTTTTCAGTTATACCTTGAGTATTGTCTATCTCATCAAATAATTCATCGCGCTGCATAATTTAGCTTAGCTAAAAAGTGAAGAACCTAAATATTCACCATACATAACTTCATTTTCTATCTCTAATAATCGGTTATATTTAGCTGTTCTCTCACCACGTGCAGTTGAGCCAGTTTTAATTTGACCACAATTAAGTGCTACTGCAAAATCAGCAATAAATGTATCTTCACTCTCACCTGAACGATGACTCATTACACATGTATAGCCATTTCTTTGAGCTAAACGTACAGTTAACATAGTTTCACTTACAGAACCAATTTGATTAGGCTTGATTAAGATAGAGTTAGCTATACCTTTTTGAATCCCTTCGTTTAAAATATTTACATTTGTAACAAAAAGATCATCACCAACAATTTGAACTGTATTGCCAAGTTTTTCAGTCATTAACTTAAAACCATCCCAGTCATCTTCACTTAAACCATCTTCGATAGATACAATTGGGTATTTAGAACATAAATCAGCATAATAATCAACTAATTCAGCTGAAGTTACTGTGCGATTTTCAGACTCAAGTCTATATCCACCATCAACAACTAATTCTGATGCTGCAACATCTAAAGCTATAGCAATTTGCTCGCCAGCTTTATATCCTGCTCTTTGAATGGCTTCTAAAATAATTTGAATAGGCTCTTCATTTGAGCTTAAATCTGGTGCAAAACCACCCTCATCACCAAGTGCAGTATTGTGTTTAGCAGCTTTTAAAATAGCCTTTAAATTATGATAAACTTCAGCAGATGCACGAAGACCCTCTGTAAAATTTTCAAACCCTATGGGAACAATCATATACTCTTGAAAATCTACAGAGTTATCTGCATGCGAACCACCATTAATAATATTTATCATTGGAGTAGGAATAACCATTGCATTAGCACCACCAAGGTAGCGATAAAGAGGCATATCTAAACTTTTAGCAGCAGCGCGAGCTACTGCCATGGACACACCAAGTACTGCATTAGCACCTAGGTTACCATAATTATCAGTTCCATCAATATCTTTCATAGTAGCATCAATAATTGCTTGATTAAAAGGTGAATGCCCCATAAGTGCATCAGCAATTGGACCATTTACATTATCAACCGCTTTTAAAACACCCTTACCCATGTAACGATCACCACCATCACGAAGCTCTAGTGCTTCACGTTTACCAGTACTAGCACCTGATGGTACTATTGCACTCGCACTTGTCCCGTCACTTAGTTCTACTGTTGCTTTAACTGTTGGATTTCCACGAGAATCCATAACTTCTACTGCGCTAATGTTATCGATGAACATATAATTGCCTTTAATTCTATTAAAATAGTTTTATTTTTGGCATTTTATCTTTTTAATGGTTAAAAATTGGTTAATGTATATTAAGCATCACTATCATTGATCTCTAAAGTATCCATAATCATAACATTACTAATACCCATTGCAACTTTAATTTTTTCTTCTATCTCTACTGCTAATTCTGGTTCATCTTTAAACATTTGCTTAACATTTTCACGACCTTGACCTAATTTTTTATCTTCATAAGAGAACCATGCTCCAGCTTTATCTACAATATCAAGCTTAACACCATAGTCAACTAACTCGCCCTCTTTGGAAATTCCTTCACCAAACATGATGTCAAATTCAGCTTGGCGAAATGGTGGTGCTACCTTATTTTTAATCACTTTGGCTTTAACACGATTACCAATTTGGCTCTCACCTTGTTTCAAAGAAGCAATTCTTCTAACATCTATACGAACAGATGCATAAAATTTAAGTGCATTTCCACCAGTCGTTGTTTCAGGAGAACCATAACCCATCATACCAATCTTCATACGAAGCTGATTAATAAAAATAACAGTACAATTCATTTTACTCAAAACTCCAGTTAATTTTCTAAGAGCCTTAGACATCAAACGAGCTTGAACACCAACTTGTTGATCTGTCATCTCCCCCTCTAATTCAACTTTTGGAGTAAGAGCTGCTACTGAATCTATAACTATTAAATCAACCGCACCACTTCTAGCAATGGTTTCAACAATATCTAAAGCCTGTTCACCATAATCAGGTTGAGATACAAGCAAGTTTTCAACATCTACACCAAGATTTTTAGCATATCCTACATCAAGAGCATGTTCAGCATCTATAAATGCACAAACACCATCATTTTTTTGACATTCAGCTGTAATTTGAAGTGCTAAAGTTGTTTTACCAGAACTCTCAGGTCCATAAATTTCAACAACTCTACCTTGCGGAACACCACCAATTCCAAGTGCTAAATCAAGTCCTATTGAGCCCGTGCTGATTGATTTAATTGGTTCTATATTTTTATCACCAAGACGCATCAATGCACCCTTACCAAATGCTTTATCTATCTGTTTCATCGCTAAGTCTAGTGATTTTTGTTTATTTGCATCCATTATATGCTCCAAATGTTTAATTTATCTAATTGTATATAAAAAATATTTTTATTAATAAAAATATTGCATTTTGACATATTTTTAATGTCTCTAATAAATTTTATTAATGTTTGAGTTGGATTTTATCCTTATTTGGTTAAAATAGCCTTATGAAAAAAACACTAATTGCACACTCCCCTGATGCTGATGATATCTTTATGTATTATGCCATTAAATTTGGTTGGGTAGATATGAAAAACACTAAGTTTGATAATATTGCAGAGGATATTCAAACACTAAATGAAAAAGCTTTAAAAGGTGAATATGAAATAGTTGCAATTAGTTTTGCTCTTTATCCTCATATAAAAGAAGATTATGCACCACTTCGTACTGCTGTAAGTTTTGGTGAGGGGTATGGTCCTAAAGTTATTAAGAAAAAAGGTACTATTTTAAAACCTAACTTCAAAGTAGCACTAAGTGGCGAACATACAA
>Ga0256834_1001776_pt1 | contig 14199 bp, 20 predicted proteins | sample 4281140metaG_FD_190536 | JGI IMG/M metagenome (GOLD analysis project Ga0256834, IMG submission 190536) | Hydrothermal vent microbial communities from East Pacific Rise, Pacific Ocean - 4281-140 | ecosystem: Environmental > Aquatic > Marine > Hydrothermal vents | place: Pacific Ocean: East...
CTAATATTATCTAAAAGTTAATGTAAGTTAAACAATTTACTCCAATCCTTCATGTTGACAATATTAATTATTACTAAAGTTTATACTTTAGATCGGAACACTTGATATATGCCTTCACTTTTTCACAATTTTTTTGGATTTTCTTTGCATTTTTTTACAAAATTACTACATGTTATTAAACAATTGAGAAATGAAAAAATTAACTTTAGGAGGTTAAAATTGAAAATTGCAATCCTCTCAGATACTCATGATCATTTCTGGAATGCAAAAAAGGCCTTTGCACAAATTGTAAACTATGGAATATCAACTGTCATACACTGTGGAGATCTAATTTCACCATTTATGTTAGAAGAATTGGAAGAATTTCCAGTTCATATGCATTTAATAGTTGGTAATAACACAGGAGATCAGTTACTTTTAGCTAAAAAATGTATGGAAAGGAAGGATCAAGTTACATTGTATGGTTGGTATGGATATCTTGAAATAGAAAACAGGAAAATTGCATGGGTCCATGATCCTTTTTGGGGTAAGACCCTTGCTCAACAAGGTATTTATGATCTTGTTTGTTTTGGTCACACCCATAGATGGTACCTTGAAAAGATCAAAAATACTCTATTATTAAATCCCGGAGAAATATTAGGAAGGAAAGAACCTCCGGGATGGGCACTTTTAGATTTAAAAGATATGAATATTAAGCGTATATTTATCTCAGACTAAAGAGGCTAGAGGATATTATGATCCAAGTTGGTATAGATACAGGCGGTACATTTACAGATTTTATTATGTATTCTCCTAATAAAGGCTGGCAAAGATGGAAAATACCGTCAACTCCTAACGATCCTTCATTGGCAATAATTAAAGGGCTATCTTATCTATTATCTAATGAAAAAATAGAAGACAAAATAGAACTAGTACATGGTACAACAGTAGGAACAAATGCCTTTTTAGAAGGAAAAGGAGCTAAGACACTTTTAATTACTACAAAAAACTTTGAAGACGTCATTTTTATTGGCAGACAAAATAGGGCTAAATTATATAGCCTGTCTCTGCCTCCTAAAAGGCAAATAATAACACCTGAATCAATATTAGGTGTAAAAGAAAGAATATCTTATGATGGTAACATCATAACAGAGCTTTCAGAAAAAGAATTAAATAGAGTTTGTGAATGGATTTGTAAGAAAAAAGCTGCATCTATTGCCATAAGCCTTATCCACTCTTATAAAAATGATATTCATGAAAAAAAACTTTTTGATAAGATCCGAACTAAAGGGCTTCATATTTCATTATCAAGTAAAATACTAAGGGAATTTAGGGAATTTGAACGTACTAGTACTACCTTAATAAATGCCTATCTTGCCCCTGTTGTAGGAAATTATGTAAATAAGCTTTCTTCAAAATTAAAAAATACAACCCTTTTAATCCAACAATCAAATGGAGGCTGCATTCCTGCAAAAGGAGTTGGAGAATTAGCAATAACTACTCTTCTTTCAGGACCTGCAGGAGGAGTGCTTGCAGCACATAAGCTTGCTAGGACACTTGGCATCAAAAACATAATAACACTTGATATGGGAGGAACATCTACAGATGTCTCTATATGCCCTGGAGAATTAATACATACTAGAAGTTATCAAATACAGGGATATCCTATATCAATACCCATGCTAGATATTCATACAATTGGCGCTGGTGGTGGCTCTATTGCATGGATAGATAAAGGTGGGCTCTTACAAGTAGGGCCTCAAAGTGCAGGAGCAGACCCAGGACCAGCTTGTTATGGTAAAGGAGAACTGCCTACTGTCACAGATGCAAATTTATTTTTAGGAAGACTTATACCTGAATCATTTTTAAATGGTAGGATGAAAATCTATCCTGAAAGGGCATATAAGGCAATTTCATCGCTTAGCTCTAAATTGAAGCTATCTCCTGTTGAAACAGCCCTTGGTATATTAAAGATTGTAAATACTAATATGGTAAAAGCTATAAGAGAGGTCTCCCTTGAAAAGGGATTTGATCCAAGGGATTTTGTACTAACCTGTTTTGGTGGAGCAGCAGGATTACACGCAGCTTCCTTGGCAAAAGAACTAAATATAAAAAAGATACTATTACCTAGTATGGGTGGAGTATTTTCTGCTAAAGGCATGGCAGAGGCAGATATTATATTAGAGTCATCTATGGCAATATTAGAATTGGCATATAAAAACGCTGATTTTTTAAAAGAACCGTTTTCCTATTTAAAAACACAACTTAATAATCAGATTAAAGAACTAAAACTTTTAGATAGATCTATATCATTTGAACCTTTTGTTGATGTCAGATATAAAGGACAATCATTTGAAATTACGGTTCCATTCAATAATTTCTGGGAAGATGCTTTTTATAATGAACACAAAAGATTATATGGTTACAACTTAACTAACCTAAGTATTGAAGTAACTGCTATAAGACTACGTGCAAGGATAAAACGAGATTTTAATACAGTAGTTTTCAATACTTCATCCCCTCATAAAAAGGCTCCATTTGTCCGAAAAGTAATAAATGAAAACGGGGAACAAGAAGTGCAGTGTATATTTAGAGAAACTCTTTCTGATTCAGACTCCCTTAAGGGTCCTTTATTAATATTAGACGATTTTACTACATGTTATGTCCCTGAGGGTTGGGTCTTAATGGTAAGAGATTCTAATATCTTTTTATTAAAGGAATAATCTTAATTAAACAAACCAGGATAAATGGAGCCAAAATGAGAGAAGCACAACTTATTGATACCAAAGCTGATATAGAAAAGATTTTAAACTCTATAAGATCTGCCATAATTGTCGTTGGTCCCGATAATAAAATAGTTTTAGCCAATCGATATGCATATAAACTTCTTGGGGCTAACCAACAAAACTTAATTGGGATCAAAATTAAAGAATTCTTTCCTATAGAAGATAGAAACATATTACTGCCAAACATAGTTAAATTAACACGAGAAAGAAAAGAATTTGAAACTCAAGCGATGTTAAAACGCCTTGATGGCTCAACATTTATTGCCCTTGTCTCAACCAATGTATGTATATGGGATGAATCTTTAATAGTCTTTTTGATATATGATATATCTGGAGAAAAGGAATTAGAACGATTTTTAAGACGATCGGAACGAATGGCATTTTTAGGACGTATGCTTGATGACATAAGTCATCAGATAAGAAATCCAGTACTTTCTATTGGAGGCTTTGCAAGACGACTCTTAAAAGAAGAAGGGTGTAAAAAAGAATATGTAGAAATGATATTAGAATCTTCCTTAAGACTGGAATTATTACTCTCTACCTTACGTAGTTTTATATCTCTACCAAAAGCTAATCTAGAATTGATTACTGTTGATAAGTTAATGATACACATTGATGCATCTATACAAGAAGTAGCTAAGTCTATGGGTGGCGAACTTAAAGTTAATATCCTACCGGATAATAAATGGAATGTATTGGTTGATCCTATACTTTTTGAAAAAGCCATAACTGCTATTATTCAAAATGGTTTTGAAGCATATATGACATCAACAAACCCCAAAAGGGTGACTTTTAATCTTGTAAGCTCTTCTGAAAATGAAAGAACATTTATTGTTGAAGATTTTGGAACAGGTATAAATCCTAAATATGAATCTATGATATTTGATCCGTTTTTTACTACTAAAACAGGCCATATTGGCATGGGATTAACATTTGCTAAAAGGATTATTGAAGAACAAGAAGGCAGCATATATATAGAATCTAAATTAGGGGAAGGTACAAAGGTAACAATTACATTAAAATCTGACAGGAGACGCCCAATAAGACGAAAATTATTAAGTAACAAGTAAGGATGATTAAAATGGTTAATTATTCCATAGAGGTAAACATCTTAAACAAACTTTTAAGCTCTATTGCTGAAGAAATGGGTATTGTACTTAAAAAGGCATCTTTTTCTGCTAACATAAAAGAAAGAAAAGATTTCTCTTGTGCTATTTTTGATTCAGAAGCTAGACTTCTTGCACAAGCTGCACACATACCTGTACATCTTGGTGCAATGCCTATGACAGTAACTAGCATATTAAGATTAAAAACCCCTAGGAATGGAGATGTTATATGGAGCAATGATCCATTTTTAGGAGGTACACATCTTCCTGATATTACAATGTTAAAACCAGTTTTTGTAGATGCAAACGATGACAAGCCACTTTTTTATGTAGTATGTAGAGCACATCATGCAGATATAGGTGGTAAATATCCAGGTTCAATGTCTTTAGTTAAAGACTTTAAAGATGAAGGTTTTTTAATACCGCCTCAAAATATTGTGAATAACAATAAAATAGAAAAGGAAATACTAGATCACTTTTTAAAAAATGTTAGAAAACCTCAAGAAAGAAAAGGAGATATATTAGCTCAACTTGCATGTCTAGAAAGGGGAAGTCAAAGACTAATTCAGCTTGCAAAAGCCTGGTCAAAAGAAAAAATTATATCAACAGCTAATATGTTAATAGATTATGGTGAAAAGGTAATGAGAAAAACTATAAAAGAAATACCTGATGGTGAATATGAATTTTGTGATGCTCTAGATGATGATGGATTTAATGACATTCCAATAAATATAAGATTGAATCTAAAAATAGAAAAAGATTATGCAATATTAGACTTCACTAATACAGATGATCAAGTAGAAAGTAGTATTAATACGGTTAAAAGCGTAACAGCTTCTTGTTGTTACTATGTATTTTTTTGCCTTTTAGGAGAAGACTATCCTATTAATCAAGGCTCTTTAAATCCTATAAAAATAATCACTAGAAAAGGTAGCCTAGTTGATGCTAAAAAACCTGCACCTGTTGCTGCAGGAAATGTTGAGACATCTCAAAGGATAGTAGATGTAATTTTTGGAGCATTATCAAAAGCCTTACCAGATAAAATCCCTGCGGCAAGCTGTGGAACAATGAATAATGTCTCTTTTGGTGGAATAGACCCTAAAAATAATGAAGAATTTACATATTATGAAACAATTGGAGGAGGAATGGGGGCAAGTCCTAATAGAGATGGAATATCTGCTGTTCAAGTCCATATGACAAATACCTTAAATACCCCTATTGAAGCTATAGAGTATGAATATCCAGTTATAATAGAAAAATATATGATTAGAAAAAATTCAGGGGGTAATGGAAAATTTAAAGGAGGAGATGGCATTATTAGAAGTTTTCGTTTCTTATTTGATGGGAAATTGAGTCTCTTAACAGAAAGGAGAAAGTTTGCTCCTTATGGACTCTATGGTGGAAGACCTGCTAAAAAAGGGGAAAATATACTTATTAAAAACAATAAAGTTATTAAACTACCTAGTAAAACAACAATTAATATAAAAAAAGGAGATACCTTAGAAATATATACTCCAGGAGGCGGGGGGTGGGGGATTGACATAGAATAAAGTTAGGTTATCTTTTATGTGGGATTGTAGGGAATTAATTTAAAATAATTTAAAAAATATATAAAAAAATACTTGCTTTTTTTAAAAGGTATAGCTAATATTTGCGTTCCAGATTAGGGCTGGCGTAGCTCAATTGGTAGAGCAGCTGATTTGTAATCAGCAGGTTGCGGGTTCGAGTCCCATCGCCAGCTCCAAAATTGTAAAAATTAGTGGAGAGGTTCCCGAGCGGCCAAAGGGGACAGACTGTAAATCTGTTGGCGAAGCCTTCGGAGGTTCGAATCCTCCCCTCTCCACCATGAAATATAAATCTTGGTCGGTTTAAGAAAATAAATCGGCTGAGATGTTTTAGTGTTTTTTTGGGGGCGGGAATAGCTCAATGGCTAGAGCATCAGCCTTCCAAGCTGAGGGTTGCGGGTTCGAGTCCCGTTTCCCGCTCCATTTTATTTTTTATAAAAAATAATCAGCCAAGAGCTGTTTTTTATATATTTTTTTATTTTTTGTCTATAAGGACTTTGAAATGCCCACGTAGCTCAGTCGGTAGAGCACTTCCTTGGTAAGGAAGAGGTCACCGGTTCAATTCCGGTCGTGGGCTCCACAGACGAATTATTGACGAATTTATTTTGGTTAACTTTGGTAACTAGCAAAATTTAAGACATACGAGGAGACGTAGTATCATGGGAAAGAAGAAATTTGAGCGGACGAAGCCGCACGTAAACGTAGGGACGATAGGGCACATAGACCATGGGAAGACGACGTTAACAGCAGCGATAACGAGGGTATTGGCAGAGCAGAAAGGATGGGCGGATTATACACCATTTGATGAGATAGATAAGGCACCAGAGGAGAGGGAGAGAGGAATTACAATAGCAACAGCGCATGTTGAGTATGAGACAGAAAAGAGACACTATGCACACGTAGACTGTCCAGGTCACGCAGACTATATCAAGAACATGATCACAGGTGCAGCCCAGATGGACGGGGCGATTTTGGTAGTAGGAGCAGACGATGGACCAATGCCCCAGACGAGAGAGCACATACTTTTGGCAAGGCAGGTAGGAGTTCCAGCGATAGTAGTATTTTTAAACAAGTGTGACATGGTAGATGATCCAGAACTGATAGAGTTGGTGGAGTTAGAGTTAAGAGAGCTTTTAAGCAAGTATGAGTTTCCAGGGGATGAGGTTCCGATAATAAAGGGTTCAGCACTAGAGGCATTAAACAATCCAACAGACCCAGAGAAGACAAAGTGCATATGGGAGTTAATGGATGCACTAGACAATTATATACCAGAGCCCAAGAGAGATATAGATAAGCCTTTCTTAATGCCAATAGAGGATGTATTTAGCATATCAGGAAGAGGAACAGTAGTAACAGGAAGAGTAGAAAGAGGAGTAATACACGTAGGAGATGAGGTAGAGATAGTAGGATTAAGGCCCACCCAAAAGACAGTATGTACAGGGCTAGAGATGTTCAGGAAGGTATTAGATGAAGGAAGGGCAGGAGACAATATAGGAGTATTGTTAAGAGGGATAAAGAGGGATGAAGTAGAAAGAGGGCAAGTAGTAGCGAAACCTGGTAGCATAACACCTCATATGAGATTTCAGTGTGAGGTATATATATTGAGCAAAGAGGAAGGTGGAAGACACACGCCATTTTTCTCAGGGTATAGGCCACAGTTTTATTTTAGGACAACAGATGTAACAGGAGTAGTGACATTACCAGAGGGAGTAGAGATGGTAATGCCTGGAGACAATGTACAGTTAGAGGTGCAACTAATCCAGCCCATAGCAATGGAAGAAGGATTAAGGTTTGCAATTAGAGAAGGTGGCCGTACCGTTGGTGCTGGTGTTGTATCTAAGATTATTGAGTAGATAATAAAAGGCTTAAAAAGAGGAATAACTTTAATATATTTAAGGTCCTCAAATTTTTAGAGGTAAGAGGTACCTAAAAATGATGATCCAAACACAAAGAATAAGGATTCGCCTTAAAGGATATGATCATAAGCAGTTGGATCAGTCTGTTAGTGAGATAGTTGATACTGCTAAAAGGACTGGGGCTAGGGTAGTAGGACCAATTCCTCTACCTACATCTATTAGTCGTTATACAGTGCTTAGGTCGCCCCATATTGATAAGAAGTCTAGAGAGCAGTTTGAGATACGTACTCACAAGAGATTAGTTGATATTCTTGAACCAACACAACAGACAATAGATGCCCTTGGAAAGCTTGAGCTTTCTGCAGGGGTAGATGTAGAGATTAAGCTTTAAAAAGCTGAGAAAAGGACGATATGTCATGGCCGGATTAAGAGGTATGATGGGCCGCAAGGTCGGAATGACTCGCGTCTTTGCCCCAGATGGGCAATCAATAGCTGTTACTGTACTTGAAGTGGGGCCGTGTACAGTTCTTCAGAAGAAGACTGTGGAGCGGGAAGGCTATAATGCCCTCCAGTTGGGATTTAAACCCAAGCGTTTAAGTAGGCTTAATTTACCTGAACAGGGGCATGTAAAAAAGGCAGGTTTAGATCACGGGTTTTATTATATTCGTGAAGTTAAAGTTGATAATCCTGATGATTATGAATTAGGTCAGGAGCTTACTTTAAAAGATCTTGATATTAAACAGCTTATAGATGTTACAGGCATTAGTAAAGGTAGAGGATTTGCCGGTACTATAAAACGCTGGGGATTTCATAGAGGTAAGATGGCCCATGGTTCAAAACACCATCGTACCATGGGCTCTACAGGGCAAAGCGCATTTCCATCTAAGGTGATTAAAGGTAAACGTATGCCAGGCCGTATGGGCGGTGAGACTGTTACAGTGCGTAATTTAATGGTAGTTGATATACGTCCAGAAGAAAATCTACTTTTAGTAAAGGGTGCAGTGCCTGGCGCAGTAAATCAGATGGTATGTATAAGATGTAAATAAGCGGCCTTGAGATAAAAGGGAGACAGGTAAAGATTATGGCAACCCTTGCAGTATATGATGCACAAAAACAAAAGGTTGGAGAGCTTACAGTACAGGATGATGTATTTGCTGTGCCTGTTAAGGTAGAGCTCTTACAAGAGGTTGTACGTTGGCAAATGGCCAAACGTAGGGCTGGGACTGCTTGTACTAAGCGTAGAGATGAAGTAAGTGGCGGTGGTAGAAAACCATGGCGACAAAAAGGTACAGGTAGAGCAAGGGCTGGTTCTAATACTTCACCTCTTTGGAAAAGAGGTGGTTCAGTCTTTGGTCCAAAGCCCAGGTCTTATGCATATAAGTTGCCTAAAAAAGTGAGAGCTCTAGCTCTTAGAATGGCACTTAGCGATAAGGTAGGTTCAGATAGGCTTTTTGTTTTAAGAGATTTCGGTCTTAATGAGATTAAGACCAAAAATATGGCTCAATTGGTTGATAGGTTTTCTGATGGTACAAGGAAGGCTGTTATAGTAACTAGTGAGCCTAATCAGATAGTTGAGCTTTCAGCCAGAAATATTCCGTATGTAAAGGTATTAAGACAAGAAGGTCTTAATGTATATGACCTTTTAAGATATGACTATGTGATAATACATGAGCCTGCTGTTGCTAAAATAGAAGAGAGGCTTAGGCCATGAGTGAAAATTATACTATTATAAAAGGTCCTTGGGTTACAGAGAAGTCAACGCTTTTAAATGAATACAATAATCAGGTAGTGTTTGAGGTAGACCCAAAGGCTAATAAAATTGAGATTAAAAAGGCTGTAGAACAGATTTTTAAAGTAAAAGTAATGTCTGTAAGGACTATGTGGGTTAAAGGTAAACCCAAACGCCTTGGACGTAGCTTCGGTTATAGAAGTAAGAGAAAAAAGGCTATTGTGCGCCTTGAGCCAGGGCATAAGATAGAATTTTTTGAAGGTGTTTAGTTGTTATTATTAGTGTTTTAATGGGGGATTAAATAAATGCCCGTAAAATATTATAAGCCAACATCTCCAGGTAGGCGTTTTATGAGTGTTCTGGTTGATCCAGATCTTACTAAAAAAGAACCAGAACGCTCTTTGTTGGAGCCTTTAAAGAAGACGGGTGGCAGAAATGTATATGGTAGAGTTACTGCTCGTCATCGTGGAGGAGGACATAAAAGAAAATATAGGATCATAGATTTTAAGCGGGATAAGTTTGGAATTCCTGCAAAGGTTGCTGCAATAGAATATGATCCTAATAGATCAGCACGTATTGCTCTTTTACATTATAAGGATGGAGAAAAACGTTATATTATTGCTCCATTAGGATTAAAAGTGGGTGATGAAGTAATTTCTGGGGATATAGTAGATGTAAAGCCAGGAAATGCTATGCCCCTTAAAAATATGCCACTTGGTACACTTGTTCATAATATAGAGATGAGACCAGGAAAGGGTGGACAGATTGTCAGAAGTGCAGGTGCAGCCGCTCAAGTAATGGCAAAAGAAGGTAATTATGTACAGCTTAGATTGCCAAGTGGTGAAGTTAGAATGTTTCATGAGAGGTGCCTTGCTACTGTAGGACAGGTTGGTAATTTGGACCATGAGAACGTTTCTATTGGCAAGGCAGGTCGTAGTAGGTGGCTTGGTCGACGTCCAAGGGTAAGAGGTGTTGCAATGAATCCTGTTGATCATCCAATGGGTGGCGGTGAAGGACGTTCTTCTGGTGGAAGACATCCTTGCAGTCCTTGGGGTTGGCCAACAAAGGGATATAAAACCAGGAAGAAGAAACCAAGCGACGTATTTATTGTGCGTCGTCGTAAATAGTTAGAGTGAAAGAGTGAAGGAGGGACGATGCCACGTTCTTTAAAAAAGGGTCCCTTTGTAGATGAGCATCTATTAAAGAAGGTGCGTAAGGCAAGAGAGACCAACGACCGCAGGGTTATTAAGACATGGTCTAGACGGTCAATGATTATTCCAGAGATGGTAGGATTGACCTTTGCGGTTCATAATGGTAGGAAATTTATCCCTGTATTTATTACAGAGAATATGGTCGGGCATAAGCTCGGCGAGTTTTCACCAACTAGAACATTTTATGGACACGCTGCAGATAAGAAGGCTAAAAAAGCTAAAAAGAAATAGTGTGTTCTTAAAAGAAAGAGGGGTTTAGTTGTTATGGAAGCACGGGCAGTTGCTAAATATATAAGGATTTCTCCGCAGAAGGCCCGATTGGTAGCAGATGTAGTAAGGGGCAAACCTGTGGGCGAGGCTCTTACTGTTTTGAGTTTTATGCCTAAAAAAGGTGCTCGTATTATAAAAAAGGTATTAGAGTCTGCTTTGGCAAATGCGGATCAGAACCCCAGTATTGATATAGAGACTTTATACATCAAAAAGATAGTTGTAGATGAAGGACCGCGTCTTAAGAGATGGCGTCCAAGGGCAATGGGGCGAGCCTATGGTATAAAGCATAGGTTGTCTCATATAACTATTGTGTTAGATGAAGCTTAAGATATAAGGAAAAGAATCGGGAGGAGACCTTGGGACAGAAAGTCAACCCCATCGGCCTTAGGCTAAAGATTACACGTACATGGGACTCTCGTTGGTATGCTGAGAAGGAATTTCCTTCTTTGGTTTACGAGGACTTTAAAGTTCGTAAATTTATAAAAGACAGAGTTTATCATGCAGGTATCTCTAAGATTGAGATAGAACGACTTGGTACAGAGAGGGCTTCTCAGCGTCTAAGAATTAGGATACATACAGCCAGGCCAGGTATTGTAATAGGTAAAAAAGGTGTAGAGATAGATGCTCTTAAAAAGGGTTTAGAGAAAGAGCTTAAAAAGAGTGTCTTGATTGATATTACAGAGGTTAGGCGTCCTGAGACAGATGCTCAGCTTGTAGCAGAAAATGTTGCAGCTCAACTTGAAAGAAGAATTTCTTTTAGAAGAGCTATGAAGAGAGCTGTTGGTCTTGCTCTTAAGTTTGGAGCTCAAGGTATAAGGATACAGTGTGCAGGAAGACTTGGTGGAGCTGAGATGGCAAGAAGAGAGTGGTATCTTGAAGGGCGAGTTCCTCTACATACATTAAGGGCAGATATTGATTATGGCTTTGCTGAGGCAAAGACTACCTATGGTGTTATTGGGGTAAAGGTCTGGATATTTAAGGGAGAAATTCTTCCTGAGAAGCATGGAGCAACAGAGCCTCTTCGTATATAAATTGTACAAAAAAATAAGAGTAAGAGGATTATAGACATGCTCAGTCCAAAAAGAGTTAAATATAGAAAGCAACAAAAAGGGCGTATTAAGGGAGTTGCCCAACGGGGTAATAGACTAGCTTTTGGAGATTTTGGTTTAAAGGCTCTGGGTCGAGGAAGACTTACTGCTCAACAGATTGAAGCTGCACGTATTGCTATTACAAGACATGTACGTCGTGGTGGTAAGATTTGGATCAGGGTTTTTCCTGATAAGCCTGTTACTAAAAAACCTGCAGAGACTCGTATGGGTAGTGGAAAAGGTTCTGTTGAGTATTGGGTAGCAGTAGTTAAGCCAGGCCGCATCCTTTATGAGATGGAGGGTGTTGACGAGGCTCTGGCCCGAGAGGCTTTAAGATTGGCAGCTCATAAGTTGCCAATTCCAACAAAAATTGTAGCTAGGAGTGAGATGCTATGAAGGCCCAAGAGCTTCGAGATTTGAGCCTGGAAGAGTTAATGGCTAAAGAGAAAGATTTGAGACACGAGCTTTTTAATTTACGTTTTCAGCATGCAACTCATCAACTGGAAAATGTTATGCGTATTCGTCAAGTAAGAAGAGATATTGCTCGTGTTAAGACAATTATAAGAGAACGGCAGCTTGCAGCCCAGGCTGAGTCTTAAAGAAATGGAGTAGATTATGGGGACCAAAGGACTGCGCAGGACCCTTATTGGAACAGTAACAAGTGATAAGATGGATAAAACCGTAGTGGTGCTTGTAACTAGACGTTTTAAGCACCCAATATACGGGAAATATATTCAGCGTCATAAAAAGTACATGGCCCATGATCCCAAAAATGAATGTAAGTTGGGAGACAGGGTCATGATTGAAGAAAGCAGACCTCTTAGCAGGCGAAAACGTTGGGTAGTAAAAACTATTGTTGAGAGGGCTGTATAGGAAAGGAAGGGATCAGCCATGATCCAACAGGAAAGCATATTAAACGTTGCAGATAATTCAGGAGCCAAGCGGGTACTTTGTATTAGAGTTCTTGGAGGCACGGGCAGACGCTACGCTCGTATTGGAGATGTAATAGTAGTGTCTGTAAAAGAGGCGTTACCAAACTCAAAAGTTAAAAAAGGAGATGTTGCCCGTGCAGTAGTTGTTCGGACTAAGAAAGAGCTTCCAAGGCCAGATGGTTCTCTTATCCGTTTTGATGAAAATGCTGCTGTACTTATTAATCAGTATGGAGAGCCTGTTGGTACAAGAATTTTTGGTCCTGTTGCAAGGGAGCTTCGTGCCAAGCATTTTATGAAGATAATATCACTTGCACCAGAGGTGCTTTAGGAGGCAATTAAAGATGATGGCACGTAAAAGAGGAAAGAAAAAGTTAGAAAAAGTCCGAACATATCTTCGCAAAAATGATCGAGTAATGATTATTGCAGGTAAGGATAAAGGCAAAGTTGGAAAGATTTTGTCTATAGATAGGAAAAAGGGCCGAGCTATTGTGGAAGATGCTAATATTGTAAAGCGTCACTTAAAGCCTGGTCCTGGTACTCAGGGTGGTATTGTAGAAAAACCCGCGCCAATTCATCTTTCTAATCTTATGCTTATATGTCCTAAGTGTACAGACCCTGTACGTATTGGACGCAAGATTTTAGAAGATGGTAAGAAAGTAAGAGTTTGTAAGAAGTGTGGCGAGATTATAGAGCCTGCGAGCAAGTAGGAATTTAAATTGGAGGCGAGCTAGGCATGTCCTTGCTGTTAGAGATATATAAAAATGAGTGTGTTCCAAAGTTAATGGAGCGCTTTGGTTATAAGAATCCCTTTGAAGTCCCTAAGATAGAAAAGATAGTTTTAAATATGGGGCTTGGTGAGGCAATTCAGAATCCTAAGATCCTTGACAGTGCAGTTGAAGAGCTTGCACTCATTGCAGGTCAAAAACCTGTTATTACAAGGGCAAAGAAGTCTATTGCAGCATTTAAGTTAAGAGCTGGGATGCCAATAGGCTGTAGAGTAACCTTACGTGGTAAGAGAATGTATGACTTTTTATTAAAATTAGTAAGGATTGCCTTACCACGTGTTAGAGATTTTAGGGGAGTATCACCGAGAGGTTTTGATGGTAGAGGAAATTATACGCTTGGTATAAGAGAGCATGTGATATTCCCTGAAATTGACTATGACAAAATTGATAAGATAAAAGGCATGAATGTTACTGTAGTTACTACAGCCAAGACAGATGAAGAGGCCAAATTTTTGTTAGATTGTCTTGGTATGCCTTTTAGGAAATAGAAATGAGTGAAGATATAAGACGATAAGGAGGCTAATCTTGGCACGCAAGGCTCTTATGATTAAAGCACAGAGAAAGCCAAAATTTAAGGTTAGAAAGTATAATCGTTGTCCTATTTGTGGACGTCCACGTGGATATTTGAGACAGTTTGGTCTTTGTAGAATTTGTTTTAGAAAGATGGCATCTTCGGGGTTAATACCCGGGGTTACAAAGGCAAGTTGGTAATTTTATAGTGTCTAAGTTAAGGGAGATAATACAGCCATGTCGATGACTGATCCGATTGCAGACATGCTGACCAGAATACGTAATGCGGTCAAGGCAAAGCATGACCGGGTAGATATACCTGCTTCTGGCATTAAAAAAGAGATTGCTAGGATTTTAAAAGAAGAAGGGTATATTTCAAATT
>Ga0256834_1001777_pt1 | contig 14196 bp, 20 predicted proteins | sample 4281140metaG_FD_190536 | JGI IMG/M metagenome (GOLD analysis project Ga0256834, IMG submission 190536) | Hydrothermal vent microbial communities from East Pacific Rise, Pacific Ocean - 4281-140 | ecosystem: Environmental > Aquatic > Marine > Hydrothermal vents | place: Pacific Ocean: East...
TGTTGATGAGGCTAAAGAGAAATATAAAGATGAATATAACCTAGAGCATTTAAATGAAGCGATTTATGAGGGCGCTGTTCAAAGAGTTAGACCAAAACTTATGACAGTTTTTGCAATACTTGCGGGACTTGCACCAATTATGTATATAACTGGAGTTGGAAGTGAAGTGATGCAACGCATCGCTGCTCCAATGATTGGAGGGGTTGTTTCTTCTGCGATACTAAGTCTTGTTATAATTCCTATATTATTTGAAATATATTCAAAAAGACAATTAAAAAAAAAGGTTTAAAAGGTAAGTCTTCACTTGATGGAGGGATGAAATATGGCGCTGAAAAATGTGGAAGTTCGATGTAAAAGTGCAGCAGACCCCACTTGGGGTCTGCTGTGAAATTATTCTAAGACTCTTTATCTAAACGAGCTTTTTCTTGCTTATAAATCCAAAACATTGGAAGTATAATAATTGAGTGAAGAAAAATAGTTAGTGTTAAAGGACCTTGATTTAGCCAACCAAAAAAACTTGGGACTACATCTACGAATGGTTCAAACATAATAAACTCCTTATCTTACGTGTACTGGGTTTTTACCAGTAGTTAAAAAATCTTTGATTAACAATGCGAAACCTAAGAACATTACGCCACCCATAAATAATCTCCAATCCATAGCTTGTGCAAACCACATACCAGCTTGACCATCAAAGTAAGCTGCCCAAGTAGCACCCATTTGAGCACGAGAAACAATAACTTGAACATAACCAGCAATAGTAAGTGCAACAGTCATACCCATCATACCACCAACAAGTAAACTAACCGCCCAGATAGAAGCTTTAGTGTTTTTCATAACCTTAATTCCATTTGTACCTTGAATAGCTAGATACATCATACCTATAAGGATAGTCGCATAAGCACCAAAGAATGCTAAGTGACCGTGAGCTGATGTAAACTGTGTACCATGAGTATACAGGTTTATTTGTGGTAATGTATGGAAAAATCCCCATACCCCAGCGCCTAAAAAGTTACCAAATGCATTCATCCAAAACCATACAAAAGCAGGTTTATTATTGATTGTTGAATCAGTAATACCTTGAGCTTCTAACTTACCTTGTTGTTTACCCCAGTCATACATAACATGGATAAACATCGCAACGAGTGGTAATGGTTCAAGTGCTGAAAATAATGCCCCAATTTCCCACCAGTACTCAGGTGTACCGATCCAGAAATAATGATGACCCATACCAAGGATACCTGAACCAAATAGCATAGCTACTTCAATCCATAACCACATCTCAACAACTTGACGAGAAGCACCAATCATTCTGATTAAACCATATGCAGCAAGTGCACCAACAAAAACTTCCCAAGTAGCTTCAACCCATAGGTGAATTACCCACCACCACCAGTATTGATCAACTGAGATATTATCTGTAAAGAACATACCAGCTAAGTATAAACCAGCAAAAGCAATCATATCTGCCATAAGAACTGTAACAATACCGCTGTTCTTACCCTTCATTCCTGTAAACCATAAGTTTGCAACAAATCCAAGAGCAACTACAACAATACCAAAGTCAGCCCAACGAGGAGCTTCGATATACTCACGACCTTCATGGATAAACCAGATTGACATCTCAGTAGCAGGACCAACTTGAATAAATAGATATACTAAAATAACTATAACAATAGCTACTACAAATACCCAGTAAAGAAGTTTACCAATTTTAATACCAACAGTTTCAATTCCTGTTTCATCAGGTAATAACCAATAAACTGAACCAAACATTGCAAATACCATCCATACTATAAGAGCATTGATATGTAACATTCTAGCAACAGAAAAATCTAATATTTCAAACAAGAAGCCTGGCATTACATACTGAGTTGCAATAACCAAACCAAATAACAATTGTGCGCCAAATATGATAGCAGCAAAAGTAAAATACCAAGTTGCTAGTTGTTTTGATTCAGCACCAATACCTGTTAAGTGATTACTTGCCATGAACTGCTCCTTTCATTTTTCCAAAGTTTCTTGGAAAACCATTTGTGTCTATAGATGACATATGTTTAAGAAAAGCCACTATACCTTTAGCTTCTTCATATGTAATACCAAGATTTGGCATCATACGAGCATGAGTAGGATAAGTTGATGGATGCATTAAAAATTCAGCCATAGCTTGCTCTTTACTCCATGGAAGCAAATTGCCATTTTCATCACTCGGATTAGTCATAGCTTGCATTGGACCTTCTTTTTCCCATGCTGGATCTAACCAAGATTTAGTTAAATCTGGTGCATAATATGCTCCATTTCCAAGAAGTGTATGACAATTCATACAGTTTTTAGTTTGAGAACCTAATTTACCTAAGTGAAGTAAAGCACCAGCTTCCTCTTCGCTCCAGTCATCTCTTCCAAAAAATGTTTCTTTTTCTTGAAATAGAGACATCCCTTTACCATCATTTCCACCAATGATTGGCACCTCATGACCACGTTTAGTACTCATTTCATAAGTGATTTTATAGTTAATAACTGTGGGTCCTGGGACCCTTTTTGTTATACCATTCTTTAAATCAGCATCACTACCCATTGAAATTTGGCCAATTGAATCAAATGTTAACCAAATTAGTAATACTGCTGAAAAACCTGTAATCCAAGCAGCAGAACGCTGCCAGAAACGATTATCAGTCCATACGGATTTTTTAGCCACTATACCCTCCTAAATTTTTTTTGATGTTGATATATTTAATGTTCGTTTTCTTTATGAACTTTATCTTGCATGTAATATACAGCATGAGGAAGTAGTAACAATCCTAATCCTGCTACAACTAATGCTTTTGCTGTAAATTCGCCCACTAACATTAAACTTCCCATTAAATACAAACAATAAGCCGTTAGTATCCAAAAAAGATATGCAACTACCATAGCCCATCTCTTTAACATTCCAATTTTTACTGCTGTAAATATTCCAACATAGAACCCCCCAAAAACCATAACAAGAGCAGAAGATACAAAAATTGACATAAAATTATCTAGAGGAATATCTTGTCTCATATTTATCATCTCAACCATTTGTATCTCCAGTTATGTAGTTATGATTTTTGTTAGAATCAGATAAGATTATATCCCTATTCAAAATTAAATAAATTGATATAAATCAATAAGCTTATAAGTAATACAGTAAAGAAGAGAGAGAGATTGTAAAGATTACAGTAGTTATAATAATTACTCTTCTTTTTGTTGTTTCATCTATTTTATATTTTTTTTCTAAATAATCACCAAGTTTTAATCCTGGATAAACACTAAACAAAAGCATTGGAATTGTCATAGCTAAAATTATTACAATATCTAGTAGCATCAGTTTATTCTATCGTATTTTACGATCTCTCCATCAAGAGATTTTAAAAAGGCTTCCATGGCATCTAATTGCTCTTTTGACATATCTACACCAACTTGATATTTGCTCATAATTTTAATAGCCTCTCTTAATGTTTTTATAGCTCCATTATGATAGTATGGTGCTGTTTGTGAGATGTTTCTAAGTATGGGGACTCTAAATTTTTTTTCATTATTTTGACCTAAAAATTCGCCCTTGTTTTCAAAAGGAAATGGCTGATACATTTTAAAATTTAAACTAATACTTTTAAGTGATCTACCTTTTGTTTTTTCATTAAAAGTTGTTGTAAGATTTAAAAAACTATTGTAATCGCGAAGAGGAAATTTTTGAACTCTTTGACCACCAATAGTTGGACCATAATGACAACCTTTGCAACCCATATCAATAAAAAGGTTTAACCCTCTTTTTTCAAGAGCACTTAATGCATCTTCATCTCCCTCTAAAAAATCATCAAATTTTGAGCGTGTTACAAGTGTTTTTTCATATACAGCTATTGATTTTGTGATATTATCAAATGTGATAGAGTTGTCTCCAAATATATTTTTAAATTGTTTTTGATAATCTAAATTTTCTTTTACTCTATTTACAACTAATTTAGGGGTAGATGCCATCTCAAAATGAGCTTGTATTGGACCTTTTGCTTGTTCTCTTAGTGTAGTAACTCTTGCATTCCAAAAAAAATGTTTTGAATATGCTGTGTTTAAAACAGTTGGCGTATTTAGATGACTAGGATTTTTTAATTTTTTATACCCAATTGCAGTTGGGATAGAATCTTCTCCACCTTTTTTTAAATCATGGCAAGATGCACAAGAGATAGTTTTATCTTTTGATAAATTTTTATCAAAAAAAAGTTTTTTTCCTAAAATTATTTTTGGTATTGTTATTGGGTTATCTGGGTCATCAACTTGATTCTTTAATATTTGTAAATCTTTTGGAATAGGTGTTAGACCTTTATTTAATGCTTTTTGTCTAAGTGTATCTTGCGCAATAAGTGAAGAAAATACAAGGGAAATAATTACAAAATATTTTATATTCATAACGAACTAGATACCAAAAAAACTTTTTATGAATTCTCTTTCTTTTTTGTTTTGTATATATATTTTAACAGTAGAATTATCATCTTTTTTGATTACTACATCATTGTTTACGATACTGAGGTGTGTTTTAGCCCATTTTTTATCTAATTCATCTTTTCTGTGAAGGACTTCAGCAGCACTTGGTTTTTCTTTAAAATCATCTTTTGTACTTATTATAGATAATCCACCAACTCTCTTTTCTAGCTTAAATGGACTATGAGATTCTATGGCTTCATATATTCTTTTTTCTTTTCCCTCTGGCATTGCTCTTTGCATAGATATTACACCCATTGCTAAAAAAGCAAACATTAGGGAAAAAATAAATATTCTTTTTGTTACACTCATATTATTAACCAACTTTTTATATAATTATATCTAACGATATAGTAACATAATCCTAATTTTACCAACTTGACACATATCAACCACTATTAACACAAAATAGATTACAATCCTTATAAATTTAACAAAAATATTATTAGGAAATTTTATGGAACTTTTTTTTGAGTTAGAAATCGTATATATAGTTATTGGTATATTCATATTAAGTATTACATTTTTTGTAACTACTAGAAGTTTTATGCCAAAAGTTGCTTTTAAAAGAGGGATGATTGGTGTCTTAGTATTTGTTGTTGGTATGATCTCTTTTCATTACAACATGACTATCACTAGAATGGAAGGTGTTCAAGAGATATTTTTATCTGGAGAGACTGTAATATGTGAAAATAAAATGAAACGACATGTTTCTAGGTCTCAACTTATTGATAAAAGTATGGGATGGAGACTTGAAGACAATAAATTTAAAAATTATGATTATGAAAGAGATTTTCATACTTCAAGATGTATAGAATTTAATGGAATTGTGCCTAAATAAATGATAGCAATATTAAAACGCTACTCTTTAGCACTTATCTTTTTATTTTTTGTGTTTGCTTTGATGTTAGCCAGCACTATGGGTGTTATGAAATTTGGAGATAAGATGGTTCAAGAGATAGGTACTGAGATGAAACCCAGAGGGATACACATAAATAAAATGGATGAAGTAAATAGATGAGTTTGAGTATTATTTTAGTAGTAGGAGTTATTTTAAGTATAGCTTTTCATTTTATCGGTATATATGCAAATGCTAAAAAAACTGTGTGGATTGTGATTGTTATAATGTGGGCAGGTTCTATAAATATTGCAATGAGTGAGATAAAGCAAAAAGGCTATGATGATATAAAAAGTATGCAAGGGAAATATGTAGATACTGATAATCTAATAAAAAAAGCCGGTGAAGAGATTTCAGTGTATGAAATGATTCTTATAAAAAACTCATATATTAAAAATACACCAGAAAAAAGATCATTTTACTGATTTTTTTTCTGATTTAACATCCATTTCTGTTCCCTAAAACCACTGTCAGTATTTATATGACCAGCATCTTGTAAAACTTTCATATTTATATTTAAGTCCTTCTCTTTAAAAATAATTTTTTTGGTAGAGTAATTGGATAAAAACTTTGTACCTTTTTTATACTCTTTAAGTTTTCATCATTACAAAGATGAAACCAAATTATATTTGCAAGTGAATGATAAATCATAATATTTGGTAGTATATTTCATGTAATAGAACGCTATGCTCATAAACCTCTTGCAAATATTAAATGAAGAGATAGAATTAACACTCAAAAATATAATGATTGCTATTGGGCAAATAGAGGAGATTTGCGTAGGTATACTAAGTCTTGTTATAATTCCTGTATTATTTGAAGTATATTTAAAAATACAACTAAAAAAAGAGGTTTAATATGAAATATTTGTTAGCAATTGCTTTAGCTTTATTGATTAGTGGATGTGAAGTTAAAGATGTTAAAGAGGGTGAATCTTCACTTGAGAGTGGGATGAAATGTGGTGCTGGAAAATGTGGTGCTAATATGTTTGATGGAAATTCGGCACTAGAGAAAAAGAAAAAAAACATACTTACACAGATGCGTGATGATGACTCTAGAAAAAACTGTGTTATAAGCGCTAAAACTACAAAAGAAGCATATGATTGTGTTCGTGATAATGATAGTGGAAAATTAACTATTAAATGTGGTATGGATGATGTCTCAGGAGGGGCTGAACCTGCAATGAAATGTGGTCCTGGAAAATGTGGAGCTTCAATGTCACAAGAGCCTGAGGCAAAAGAACCTGCAATGAAATGTGGCTCTGGAAAGTGTGAGGGTTGAATGTAGAAAGCTAGTAAGCATTAAGAAAAACCTTAAATGAGGAAGTAAAAATCATCTTTCTTTTGAAAATTTGATACAATATTAAATAATTAACAAGAAATGGAAATAAAATATTGTCAAAGCAAAGCATTAAAAAAATTACAGTAACTCGACTTTTACAGGTGTTTATAGTTGCTTTGTTGATTATAGTTGCTATTATTGCTATTAGCTATAGAAGTTTTTTTCAGTTTGTTGTGGAAAATAAAGTTGAATCAGTTTCTCAAATTATAAAAGCTGGGCTTACTTCACATATGAAAGCCGGTATTATGGAAAAGCGAGAATATTTTTTAAAAGAGATATCTTCGGTACACGATATTCGCTCTATTGAAATTATTCGTGGAGACGCTGTTATAAAAGACTTTGGCGAATCTAACCTAACTGAAAATAAATTAACAAATTCTCTTAGAGCAATTTTAGCAAAAAAAGAGACATATATAAATTGGCGTGATAGAGAAAATTTAGTTGAGGCCATTGTTCCATACATAGCAAGTTCAACAGGTAGTTTTAACTGTATGTTGTGTCATGATGTTAATGATGGTGAAGTGCTTGGTGCTGTAAGTATTAGCATGGAAATTAGTAAGTATCAAAACATGGTACTTAAAAATGGTTACATGATTATTGGGGTGCTTCTTTTATTTGCTTTGGTAATAACCTTTAATATGTTTCATGTAATAGAGCGTTATATCCGTAAGCCTCTTGTAAGTATAATTAATGATGGTGAAAATGCTTATAGTAAACACCAAGATATTAATAGTGCAAAGTATGAGAGTAAAGAGTTTGAAGATGTTGTTAAAAATGTTAATAAGTTTAACAAAACTGTTATTGAACATGAAAGAAGTCTTGAGCAAAAAAACAAGGAGCTTCAGCAATTAAACAAAGAGATAGAATCAACTCTTAAAGATACAATGATTGTGGTTGGGCAGATAGAGGAACTTCGCGCAGGAGATACTAGCATGCATACACTACGAGTAGCAGCTATAAGTAAGTTAATTGCCAAGGATTACGGCTTAAGCAAGGAGCAGGTAAACCTTATAGAGACCGCATCACCGCTACACGATATAGGAAAAATTGGGATTACAGATGCTGTTTTAAATAAGCCATCAAAACTAACAGAGGTAGAGTATGCGTACATGAAAACACATGCTATCCTTGGGTATAAAATTTTAAATAATTCAAAACGCGAGGTTTTGCAAGTTGCAGCCTCCATCGCTCATGAGCATCATGAAAAGTATGATGGAACAGGATATCCACAAGGTTTAAAAGGGAAGGAAATATCAATATATGCTCGCATTGTAGCTATTGTTGATGTTTTAGACGCTCTTTTATCTAAGCGCGTTTACAAAGAAAAATGGGACTTAGTAGATATAATTATTTTTTTTAAAGACAAAAGAGGTAAGCATTTTGACCCAGAACTAGTAGATGTATTGTTGAAAAATATAGATTCTTATGTGGAGCTAATTGAAAAATTAACAAAAAAGTAATATTTTAAACAATATTTTTATGAATAATTGAAACTTTTAGATATGTCGTTTACTTTGAGCATATAAATAGGTTTCTTTTTGCTTTTATTTTTTTATCTTCACTTGGATTGGTTTCTTCGTAAACATATAATGCTACAAACAAAACAGCTGCAAAAATATGAGCTACAAGACCAAATAATGCCCAAAGAACATTTCTTTGATCCATTTTTTTTGCCAAAAAATACAACCAAATAGATACAACAATACTATGGATATGGTTTAGCAACAAAGCAGTAGCAAGTAATCCCCAACTTAGTAAAGGTGTTATTCCATTAATTTGTTTAACTTGTGCAGTTACAACTGTTCCTAAAAAATAGGTAATCATTATTGCTGGTATATACCAATATATTAATTTTTCAACTTCTTTTCGTAAGTTCATATTAGTCTCCTGTATTTTATTATCTTTTATCGTGATGCCTTAAAAGGGTTTCCCCTTACTGATATATCACCCTCTCTTGTAAAAATATAATATTTCATATCAGATCGAATATTATAAATTTTATTATTTTCTTCTACTATATTAAAAATATTTTTTAATATATTCAAAGATGGTTTTTTTGATGCACCTTCAATTTCAAAATAGCTTTTTAAAGTAAAATTTGCTTCACAACTATTTGAAAATTTGTACTCCAAATTATTAAATTTAATACTATCTACAGTATCGCTGATTTCTGATACTTTGTTGATATCTATAGATTTTATATCATACTTAAAATTAAATTTATTGACCTTATTCATTCCTTCCATGTATTTATCTATAGATAATTTTATTGTATTTTTTAATATATCTTTTGAAATCACATCATTACATGATCTTTTTAAAAAGGATTGTTTTGTTAAGTTGTCAATACTTAAATTGTTTGATTCTTCTTCAAAAAGCAAAATTTTATCTATATAAACTTGACACCCCTCGTTAAAATTACAATATGGTTGTAAGAAAAGTGTATAGGGTTTATTGTTTTTATGAATTGTTGCTTTTATATTATAAAGTTTATCTTTTTCTGAATAAGGTTCCCAGTCAATATTTTTTATATTTTCATAATCATTAAAAACTGGTGTTTTTAGTGCTTCAACAATTAATTTTTTTGAAAATTCTTTATCTATACTTGCTAATGTAAATTTTGGTTGATATAAATTAAATGGAATAATTATTATCATTGAGATACAAAAGTAGATAATGTTAGCCATTATTCCTTTAAAGTTAAATTTTTTAAAGATTAGAGGCCTAAACCCTACAGATATTGCAATAAGAACATAAGACAAATATTGTAAGTTGATTTCATACATAAAATTCCTTTTTTAAGATAACATTGGCGTGGTGATTAATTCGCTACGATTTATTAGCTTTTATTAATGTTCTTTTTCATATTTTTTATACGTTGTGTTATTAAGGTTTTCTAAACATTGGTCAATCTCACTAGATGGCTGATTCTGACAGTTTCGTTTTGCCTCATATTGTATACCATCATACCAAGCCTTAGTTGTACACCCAGTAAAAAGACTTATTAGAAAAGTAAGTAAGATTAATAATATAATTTTTTTTGTTTTCAATTTAAGATACTCCTAGTTTTAATGTTGCTTTTATATTTTGTAATCTTATTTTAATTGTACAATTTTTTCGGATACTTTTTTTCCGGCGGAATCAATTTTCATAAAAAAAGAACTATATGAATTATAGCTAGAATAGAAGCCAGTCAGTATAAATTCATTTGAATTGATTTGATTAACAGTCTGTATGGTGAAATGTTTTTGTAAAGGAGCAGGGATATTTAAAGCAATCTTACCAGAATAGGTTATTTTAATAATCCATGCTTTGGCATAATCAGGATAGATTCCATTACTATGTCCTGCAATAATATATCCATCCTTATGATTATCAGCGATAGCATAAGCTCTATCTGCTGTTTTTGGCGTGTCTAAGAAAACCTCCCATACTTTTTCGCCAAAGGCATCTATTTTAAAAATCCAAGCTTTATCTTGAGTTTCTCCAATTATGATAAATCCATCATCTTTCGTTTTCTCAATATTACGTCCTTTTGCAAACCTGCCATTTGTAGAATAGTGTTTTGTCCATAGTTTTTTCCCTTTTTTAGTCACCTTTGAAACCATCAATTGATAGTTCCCATAGCTTTTATCGGGATTATCCCAAACAAAATCATGCCCTACAACTATATAATTATCATTATAGGTTGCAACCATCGCTTCTGAATAAGACTTAGTTGTTCCTACTATTGTTTTCCACAAAGTTTTTCCTGTCTCATCAACTAACATGGCTACTGCTTGATGAATAGAATGTTTAGTAATATCTTGTTCGTATCCAACAGCAATATATTTATTATTATTCACTTTATACATTTTTGTTATCTGAAAGAGATTGATATTTTTTAGAGTATGTATATTTTTGGATACTCCATCATTGCTAATATGTTTAACAGTACAATGAGTTTCTATTTTATTAGTATTTTTACTTGCCATACGACTTAATGGTGCATCTCTTTCATAAAGTAAATAGTTATCTTGATCAATAGTTTGTATGTTTAAGGGCATTACAGTTTTTTCAGATAATTTCTTAGACAGTAATAACATTACATCTTCTAGGGACATATTGTTTTCATGATTTTTAGAAGAAATTTTTGAGAGTAATTGTTTTAGTTCTTGTGGCATCTTAGGTTCAGCAGCATAACAATTAATGAATGATATTTGAAGAGCAATCAAAAGTAACACTATTTTATAAAGCATTTTTATTCCTTGTTATAAAGTTTGTATTTTGTTATACACTAATCACAGCTATATCTAAAGCTATCATCTAAATTTAATGGCAGAACAAGAGTTTTAAATTTTAAATTAACAGTGTCACTGCACATATTATCTCGTTCACCATTATTGTTATTTACATATTCCTCAGCATATTCTGCATTTAAAACAAGTTTGTTTGCATCTATAAATGGTTGCATTTTTTCACATTCATTATAAAAATGACACTGCTCGTTTACAGCAAAATCATAAAATGGCTCAAGAGTAACAATCTGGTCTAAATCATTTTTCAGACCAACACTAAGTCCTCTTTTTCGTGCTTCATTAGCTATAAATTTATTGTAAGCTAGTTGGTCATCTGCACTCAGACTAAAACCAGTATTATTTGTATATCCATCCATATTATCAGGTTCAACCCCATCGCAACCTTTAGATTTAGCTAAATCTAGTCTATCAGTCATAATAGGACTAAGAAGCTCGATTTTGCTGATATCAAGCCATCTTTCACCTTCCCATCCATCTAAATCATTACCTAATACAGTAGCTGGAAAATCATTTTCATCATCTCTCCAATCTTCATAACTACCTGCACTAAAATAACAAATCACTTTTTTAGCATCATTTTGAAGTGATTGGATTAATGTAGTATTTGATTCAAATAGATCTATATCATAAAGCTCTACATCATAAGAAGTGTTAATATTGCCAGTTAATTGCCATTGCCAAGAGGTATTGGTGTCTGGTTTATACCAATCAACCCAATTTATATTTGTAGTAGTTACTATATCTTTCCAAGGTCCATCAGGTACATCTTCTTCATCTACAAATTGCCAATCAACATTATCAACATCACTTAAACTCAGATAATCTCTAACAGCAGGTGATACATCAAGCCCTGCATTATTATTTATGTCATTTTGAGGTTGTGCATTGCCAAATACATAATCTTTATCATCCTCACCAAATGGTCCAACATCTTCCCATTGAGCATAGGCAGTAGAACTTCCCTTTATAATCTTAATCCATCTATTTTTACATATTGACTCATTTTTATTATCACTTGGTATTGCCCATGGAATATATGATGTAACATCTATTTTTTTATCTCCATTATGATCAAAATCATTATATGGCAGTGCAAAATAAAATGGATTTTCATTTGGTATAAAATCTGCTGGATAGTATCCATTTCTAGCATCTGGAGTATCAACTCCACCATAATTTAGCATCCACATATCATCCCAAGCACTTGCGAGATTTGGGATATTTCCATTTTCACTAGAACCATTTTCTCCTGTCCAAAAAGTTGTAGTTGATATGTTTTTATGCAATAAGTATAAATTATTATCTATATTATTATTTGAACTTGATGAAGTACTCTCACAACCTATTAAGAACATTGTTATGAGTATAAAAATAATTGTTTTGATGTATGCTCCTGTGTAGCGATTGACTAAAACGACACTTTAGTGTTCGTTGCTAGGTTTGCTATAGCTCTAATATATAAATCATCTTTTGGTAAAGATATAACCTTTTTAATAATATCTTTTTTACCCTTTAAGAAGTCTAATGAGTGGTATGAAAAGCATAAAGATTTTTTAGCAGAAAAAAACATAAATTCTGATACTATGATGATTATCTAGTTAGTTATAAGAAAAAATGGTTATTCAGATCCTCATATTTTTCATTAAACCGAAATTTTAGAAAAATTAAGCCCTATTGAATATTTAGAAAAGTATCATGTAGAAATGGATTGTTCCCCCTTAAACTAATTTTGTTTAAGGAGAAGCATGTAGAATCTTCAATAGCTCCAAGGCTATTACCAATAAATAAGGAAAAAATATGAATAAAAAGAATGAATTTCCAACATTTCCAGCAGGATGCGAATCACTACTTTGCAAACACTTGACTAAAGAAATTTTTGAAGAACTTAAAGATAAAAAAACGCAAAATGGTTTTGCTTTAGAAGATGCTATACATTCAGGTGTGGTTAATCCAGACAGTGGCATAGGTGTTTACGCTGGTGATTTAGAGTCTTATACTCTTTTTTCGAAACTTTTTGATCCAATAATTCAAGAATATCATGGTTTTTCTCCTGAAGATAAACACAAGAGTAATCTTAACCCTAATGATTTAGACGCTCCAAATTTAGATCCTAAGGGAGAGTACATCGTTTCTACTCGCATTAGAGTTGGACGCAATGTAGCAGATTTGCCTTTAGGACCGGCAATAACGAAAGAACAGAGAAATGAGATAGAAAAAAATGTTTCTCAATCACTTCAAGCTATGTCAGGAAATCTTGCAGGACGGTACTATCCACTCAAAGGGATGAATGATGATATAAAAGCAGCGCTTATTGCTGATCATTTTTTATTTAAAACAGGAGATAGATTTCTTGAAGCGGCTGGATTAAATCGTAATTGGCCAGAGGGAAGAGGCATATACCATAATGATGAAAAAACATTTTTAGTTTGGATTAATGAAGAGGATCAACTTCGTATAATTTCTATGCAAATGGGAGGAAATATTTTAGAAGTATTTACAAGACTCTCTTCTGCCATTCAAGAGATAGAAAAAAAAGTTGCTTTTTCTTATAGCGAACACTTGGGTTACATCACAAGTTGCCCAACAAACCTTGGTACTGCTATGCGTGCTAGCGTACATATTAAACTTCCAAAACTTGCACAAGATATGACGGCTTTTAAAGCTATTACAGATAAACACTTTCTTCAAATTCGTGGTATTCATGGAGAACACTCAGAGAGTGAAGGTGGCGTTTACGATATAAGTAACAAAAGAAGATTGGGCGTTACAGAAGTTGAGTGCGTGCAAGATATGGTAAATGGAGTTAAAGAGTTAATAGCTAAAGAGAAGTTACTATAGGTATTGGAGTTTATACTCTCTTATAAGTCTTAGCAGTAAGAGCAATAAGGCTTATTCTTATAGATTTTAAACTGGATGGTGTAAAAGTTCAAAATGTGGAGGAATAAATCCTGATTTTTGTTAGCTGATTTTCTTTTTAAGCTCTAGTTTTTTATCTTCATCAATATCATTCCAGTGCTTATCACACAATGCTCCTTCAAATGAGTATAGGTAGTAACAAACAGGAAGAGTCTCATTTGGATAAATCTCTTTTATCATTATGTGTGCCTCTACTGCTCCAAAAGACCTTAATTCATTCTCAGAAAAAATACCTACTTCATTTAATCGTTT
>Ga0256834_1001778_pt1 | contig 14195 bp, 13 predicted proteins | sample 4281140metaG_FD_190536 | JGI IMG/M metagenome (GOLD analysis project Ga0256834, IMG submission 190536) | Hydrothermal vent microbial communities from East Pacific Rise, Pacific Ocean - 4281-140 | ecosystem: Environmental > Aquatic > Marine > Hydrothermal vents | place: Pacific Ocean: East...
GAGGTTGAACCAGCTCGTCAAAAGGCACTAGAAAACGGCATAAAACCTGAAAATATTTTTATTCTTGATGTTCAAGAAGAGTTTGTAAAAGATTATGTTTTCCCTATGTTTAGAGCAAATGCCATTTATGAGGGTGAATACCTTCTTGGAACTTCAATTGCAAGACCACTTATTGCAAAAAAACAGATTGAAATTGCAAAAAAAATGGGAGCTGATGCAGTATCTCATGGCGCTACTGGAAAAGGCAATGATCAAGTCAGGTTTGAACTTGGTTACCTAGGTCTTAATCCTGATATTACAGTTATTGCTCCTTGGCGTGAGTGGGATTTAAACTCTAGAGAAAAACTTTTAACTTATGCGCGCGAACATGGAATAAACATCGACCAAAAACATGTAGATTCTGACGGCAATCCAACTCTAAGCCCTTACTCAATGGATGCAAACTTACTCCATATATCTTATGAAGGGCTTCATTTAGAAAATCCAATGAATGAACCAGAAGAATCAATGTGGCTTTGGTCAAACTCTCCAGAGAATGCTCCTGATGAAAAAGAGTACATCACAATTGGATATAAAAATGGTGACCCTATCTCTATTAATGGTGAGAATATGTCTCCAGCTACAATACTTAGAACACTTAATACCTATGGAAACAAACACGGAATTGGTCGAATTGATATAGTTGAAAATCGCTTTGTAGGTATGAAAGCAAGAGGTTGTTATGAGACTCCAGGTGGAACTATTATGCTAAAAGCTCATCGTGCAATTGAGTCTATCTGTTTAGATAGAGAAGAAGCTCATATGAAAGATGGAATGATTGCTAAATATGCAGAACTTATCTATAACGGTTTTTGGTTTTCTCCAGAACGTGAGATGATGCAAGCAGCAATAGACACAACTCAAAAATATGTTCAAGGAAATGTAAAACTAAAACTTTACAAAGGAAATGTAGAAGTTGTTGGTCGTGAATCTGATATGTCCCTTTATTCAGAAGAGCACTCAACATTTGAAGAGGATGAAGTATATAATCAAAAAGATGCCGAGGGATTTATTAGACTTAACGCATTAAGAAGAATTATTGCTGGTAAGAAAAGACAAGGATTATAAGATGATAAAAATTGATATGAATTCACCTGAATTTCAAGCTAGAATGGAAAAAACCATCAAGTTTACAGATAAAGTTTGTGAATCACGTGGATGGGTATATAACCCTCAAGTTGAAGTGAATGAGGGTGTACAGATGGGTCTTGCTCGTAACAAGATGATGTACAATAAACTATTTTGTCCATGTTTTATGGTTGAAGAAGTTGATGGAAAACCACAAAGTGTTGACAATAGAATTTGCCCTTGTAAACCAGCTATTGAAAAAGAGATTCCTGATAGTGGAGCTTGTCATTGTGGAATTTTTTGTACCCCTGAATTTGCAGAAGCAAAACGTATTGAGCTTGGTATGGAGGAAGTTGTTCGTACCCACTCTCGTGGTTTAACTAAAGAGGAGTGTGAAAAGCTTGTTACTCAAAAAGAATTAGATAGTGACGAGTTACAAGCACTTTTAGAAGCAAGAGAATTAGGAATGATCAATTTTACTTTAGTTGATGTTCGTGAAGATATGGAATGGAAAATAGGTCATATTAAAGGTGCAGATAAACTAATCCCAACAAGCTCATTTTACCCATCTTTAGAAGAATCAAAACTTGATAAAGATGAAAACATCATTTTATACTGTCATGTAGGTAGCAGAAGTGCGCATGTTGTTAGAATTCTTAAAGATATGGAATATTCTAATATAGGAAATTTAACTCATGGTATTGCTTCTTATCGTGGCGAGATAATAAAATAAAAAATTAGGAAATTATTGTGAAAGTATTATTAATTAAAGATGTAAAAAGTCTTGGTAAAAAAGGTGAAGTTAAAGAGGTTAAAGATGGTTATGGAAAAAATTTTCTTATAGGAAAAGGATATGCTAGACATGCAACTCCAGAAATTTTAGCCCAACATGCACAAGATGAGTTGATAGTTGCACAAAATCTTGAAAAAGAGGTTAATAAACTTAAAGAGATAGCTAAAGAGTTAGATAAAGTTGAGATAATTATAACTAAAAAATTAGGTCAAAATGGTCACCTTTTTGGTTCAGTTACAAAAGATGAAATTGCAACAGCATTAAAAGAGCAACATGGAATTGAGATTGATAAAAAACATATTAATGAAAAATCAGCAATTAAAACAATTGGTGAACATGATTTAGATTTTAAACTAGGTCATGGTCTTCATGCTACACTTCATGTAGATGTTCAAGGTGAATAATGGATAATTTCACCTCGAAAACAAATATGCAACTTGATGCTACTACAATTCTTGCATACAAGGGTAAAAATAAAGCCGTAATTGGTGGAGATGGTCAAGTTACATTTGGGGATAGTGTACTAAAAGGTAATGCTACTAAAATTCGTACACTAAACAAAGGCAAAATTCTTGCAGGTTTTGCTGGAAGTACTGCTGATGCTTTTAACCTTTTTGATATGTTTGAAGATTTTTTAGAAGATAAAAAAGGTGATATTTTAAAATCTGTTATTGAATTTTCCAAAGCTTGGAGAAAAGACAAAGTTCTTCGTCGTTTAGAAGCTATGATGATAGTTTTAAATACTGAGCATATTTTTATTCTTACTGGAAATGGTGATGTAGTTGAACCTGAAGATGGGGAGATAGCCGCTATTGGAAGTGGTGGAAACTACGCTATTTCAGCTGCACGTGCATTAAAAAAACATGCATTGCTTGATGAAGAAGAGCTTGTAAAAGAAAGTCTATCTGTAGCTGCCGATCTGTGTATTTACACAAACCATAATATAAAAACTCTTACACTAGAGGGAAAGAAATAATGAATTTAACTCCAAAAGAGATAGTAAAATATCTAGACAAATATGTAATCTCACAAAAAGATGCTAAAAAAACAATAGCCCTAGCACTTAGAACTCGTTATAGAAGAATGCAACTAAATGAAGAGCTACAAAATGAGATAACACCTAAAAATATTTTAATGATTGGCTCAACTGGTGTTGGAAAAACTGAGATTTCACGTCGCTTAGCTAAAATGATGAAAGTTCCATTTGTTAAAGTTGAAGCATCAAAATATACAGAGGTTGGATTTGTTGGTCGTGATGTAGAGTCGATGATTAGGGATTTAGTTATCAACTCTGTTTCAATTGTAAAAGCTGAAAAAGAGGAAGAAAATAAAGAAAAAATTGAAAATTATATTTTAAATAAAATAGTTGAAAAACTTCTTCCTCCACTTCCTAATGGTGCGAGTGAATCTAAAAAAGATGATTATCAAAGATTACTTGAAGCGATGGAGAAGCGTGTTGATTCTGGAGAGATGGATGATAAAATCATAGAGATTGAGATAGATTCAAATCTTCAAGTAGAGTTCGCAGATTCAAATCTTCCACCAGAGATGTTAAAAGTTCAAGAAAGTTTTACAAAAGTTTTTTCACAAATGAACAAAGAAGAAAAGAAAAAAGAGATAACTGTAAAAGATGCAAAAATCATGCTAAAAGCTGAAGCAAGTGCCAAGTTAATTGATTCTAACAGCATAAATGCAGAAGCTCTTAGACGTGCTGAAAATGGTGGAATTATCTTTTTAGATGAGATTGATAAAATTGCTTTAAGTGAAAAAAGCCAAGGGAGAAATGACCCAAGTAAAGAGGGTGTTCAGCGTGATTTACTTCCTATAGTTGAGGGAAGTAGTGTTACAACAAAATATGGTGTGATAAATACTGATCATATATTGTTTATTGCAGCTGGTGCATTTCATGTTAGTAAACCAAGTGATTTAATTCCTGAATTACAAGGTCGTTTCCCACTTCGTGTTGAACTTGAAAGTTTAACAGAAGATTCTCTTTATCAAATTTTAACACAGACTAAAAACTCACTTTTAAAACAATATGAAGCATTATTAGGTGTAGAGGGTATGAAACTCTCTTTTGAGGATGAAGCAGTAAAAGCAATAGCTTCACTGGCTTTTAGAGCTAATGAAATAACTCAAGATATTGGTGCTAGAAGATTGCATACTGTACTAGAACGTGTACTTGAAGAGATAAGTTTTATCGCTGATGAATACAAAGATGATGAGTTTATAGTAACTGCCAAATTAGTGCACGATAAACTAGACATTGTGGTTGAAGATAATGATTTATCTCGATATATATTATAATACTAACGCCAAAGGAAGTAATTCCTTTGGCTTCGTTAACACTGAGTTTTCTTCAGCAGAAAGCTCTCGCCACTAGTGGCTCTTAAGTAAGGAAGAATTTATGACAAAAGCTGGTTTTGTATCTTTAATAGGTCGTCCTAATGCGGGAAAGAGTACTTTGATGAACTCACTTTTGGGTGAGACTATTGCTATGGTTAGCCAAAAAGCAAATGCTACTCGTAAACGCTCAAACGCAATTGTAATGTATGAAGATACACAAATCATCTTTGTTGATACTCCAGGTATCCATGAAAGAGAAAAAGTTTTAAATCAATATATGCTTGATGAAGCACTAAAGGCTATGGGTGACTGTGACCTTATCATATATTTAGCACCTGTAACAGATACGATTGAACATTATCAAAAATTTTTAAAATTAAATAAAAAAAATGTTAAACATATTATAGTTTTGAGTAAAATTGACCAAGTTGATCAAGCTAAATTATTTAAACGAATAGCTCAATACAATCAATTTGGTGATAAATTTGAAGCTTTAATACCAGTAGCTATCCCTAAAAAGGTAGGACATGAGGATCTATTAAAGCTAATTAGCAAAAATTTACCAGAATCTCCTTTTCTTTATGATCCTGATGATTTAACAAGTGAACTTGTACGTGATATCTATGCTGGATTTATTCGTGAGGGAATTTTTGATAATATTAGTGATGAAATACCTTATGAAAGTGATGTAATAATTGATTCTATAGAGGAAGATGAAAAGCATGTAGATAAGATATATGCCTCTATAATAGTTGAAAAAGAGAGTCAAAAAGGTATTATAATTGGTAAAGGTGGTGAGGCTATAAAAAGAATCGGTATCTATTCAAGAGAAAAAATTGAAATTTTGAGTCAAAAAAAAGTTTTTCTAAATCTTCAAGTTATAGTAAAAAAAGGGTGGACTAAAGACAAAGCATTTTTACAAGAGATAGGATATACATCATGAAATTATTAATTATACTTTTGTTAGGTTTGTCATCTCTTGGTGCAAATAGTATTTTAGATAACTACAGACAACATGGTATTAACAATATAGAAAAACAACTTGATTTAGAGCTAACAAGCCCTTTGTATTGGGAAAAAAAATTACAAAACAAAGATACAACCTTTGGTTATATTGAATCCTATCCATCTATATTGACGTGTGATAAAAACAGTTCTACCCTTTCATTATATAAACTAGATGAAAACTCTACATATAAACTAAAAAGAGAGTATAGTGCCTTCACTGGAAAAAGATCTGGCGATAAAAAAGTTGAGGGGGATCTTAAGACACCACTTGGAATCTATCTTATAGAGGAAAGATTAGATAAAAGCACTAAACTCGATCCATTCTATGGTCCATTAGCTTTCGTAACTTCCTACCCAAATATATATGATAAAGTACAAGGTAAAACTGGAAGTGGCATATGGTTACACGGATTACCTATCAAAAGGGAGCGTGATGACTTTACAAGAGGATGCATAGCTATAAACAATACAAACATTGAATGTTTAGATGAAAATATTGATATCGATAAAACCATTTTAATAATCAACCAAAATAAGCATGCTCAAATAACAAAAGAGAAATTAAACTTATTGTTAACACAACTATTTGAGTGGAGATATTCTTGGCTTTATAACGATATACAAAATTATCTTTCCTTTTATGCAGATGACTTCATTAGGTATGATAGAATGAAAATTAAACAATTTTCAAAATATATAACTCAAACATTTGAAAAAAATGAAAAAAAAATCATTTTATTTAATAATATAAATATAATTCCATACCCAAATACTCAAGATATATACCAAATAACCTTTAAAGAGTATTATAAATCAAATACTATTGAAGATAATAAAGATAAAACATTGCTAGTAAAAATAGATAAATTTAATAATTTAAAAATATTTATTGAAAATATAGATTTAAAAAATTATAATAAATAAATAAAAGAATAAGTCCATAAGGATAATAAATGACTCATTCAACAATATTAGTGCAAAACTATTAGTAAAAAGCAAAACTTTATTAAATTTAAGCTATTATAAAAAAAAAATTAAGCTACTTTCCGTTACAATTAAAAAATAAAGGGTTAAAAAAAATTATATATATACTTTAGAGGTGCAATAAATATGAAAGAATATTGCTCACAAAAATCATAGTTATAAAATTAGTCTAAAAAAAGTTTAATAAAACTTAAGAAATTTTTATAACTGTCGATTTTGAGGTTGTCGCTAAAGAATCCACATAGTAAATATGCTTGGTTCTAAAATGAAAACTTAAAAGTAATATAGATGTTTCTTAACAGTTATATGAACAAAAAATAATAAATTTTGAACCATTCAATTGGTTCATTCTAAATAGGATTTTACTTTATGGGTGAAAATACTCAGCAATCTTTTTCAAGTGTTTTATCGGTTAATACCTATAATGACACTTTCGTAAATGGTGTTTCTAGTTTTTTAAAATATGATACAGATGTAAATTTTGATAAAGAGCAGTACTCTATTGCATATCTCAATACAAAAGATTTCATCAATGCTCAAATTTCGATTAGTAAAAATGTTCCAGAAGAAGATTTATACGATGCCGTCAGTACTAAAGCATACGATGAATTAGCACTAGATCAAGCAATAGCATATAAAATTCAATATATAGAATTATTTAGTACTATTGATGGTGAAAATAGATTCTTTAATGTTTTTATTGTAGACAGCGCTACCATTACTGAAAGATTTGAAAGCACTGTATCTAAAATTAAATATATTGATACAATAATACCCTCCCCTCTTTTAATTAAATCTATATACTCAAAAGGTTTAATAACCAGCAATGGCACACATGCTTTTATATACTTTCAAGCAAATAATGCTTTTATCTCAATATACAATGATAAAGAGTATATTTTTAGCAAAACTCTAGATTACTCATTTATACAATTGCATGAAAAATTCTGTGAACTATATGGCGAAAAAATTCCATATGATGAATTTATAAATTTTTTACAAAAAGAAGACTTAAAAACATCAGATAGCCCTTATAAAGAATTTGTTATAAAGCTATATAAAGATATATTTGCAAATATAAGTGATATTGTTACTTATGTAAAAAGAGCTTATGATCTTAAAGCTATTGAGCATATTTATGCTGGCGCACAAATAGATATGGCTACAAAACTAGACGAAATTTCTGAATTTGAGCTGCGTATTCCAAGTAGCTGTTTTGAATTTGATTATGGTTTTGAATCAGCTGATGATGAATATATTGATCAAATTCACTCACTTATGCATCTATATACTATTCTTCCTGATGAAGAGAGATATCTTTGTAACTTTACTACATTTGAAAGACCTCCAAAGTTCACGCAAAGAGATAGCGGTAAACTGATACTAGTTGCTGCAGCAGCACTTATTTTGGGTTTTGCGTACCCTGTATCTTACTGGATAGCTACTTATGCTCAGTCGTTACAAATAAAATCTTTAAACAATGAATATATCGTATTGCATAACGATAGAATAACAAGACAAGCTATCATTAAAAATCGTAATGCTGATAAAGATAAATACACTATGTTGTTAGAACAAGAAGATGATGAATTTAATTCTAAACGTAAAACTTTAGTAAAAATTCATGACGTAAAAGTAAATTATATTATGAAAGCAAAAATATTAACTACTCTTACAAAAAACTTAAATAAATATAGGGTAAGACTTGAATCACTATCTTTTAATGATATAGATGAAAAAAAGATATTTGAATTAAATTTGGTATCCTATAAAGATATAAACATAACTAAGCTTGTTAAATATTTAACAAGCATACATGAAGGAAAGATAAATTTTTCATTAGAAAAGATAGCTTATGATAAAGAAAACAAGAAATACTTTAGTACATTAAAGGCGGAGATATTATGAGCATTAGTATTAACATAGAAAACTATCTACACAGAATTGACTCTGAGTTAAAGAAAAAGAGCAAAAAAGATGTTAAATTAACATATGTTATGGTCGCTGGCGTAATTTTTGCTTTTGCTTATCTTTTTTGGGATAGTTCAATTAGTGAATTTGAAGCTTCAAAAGAACAGATATCTTCACTTCAAGAAAAGATAAAAAACGATAAGATGTACTTACAAGCAAATCCAGAAACTATAATTGCTACTCTTGATAACGAAATTGAAAAAATTAAAATAAAATTGATTGATAAAAAAGATCAAAATTCCTATATAAAAAGTAAAATAGAGACCATATCATCTCTTATTTATGATGAAAAAAGATGGGGTAAATATATCAATTCAATTGCAAAAGATGCTCTTAGGCATAACATTAAAATTTTAGAGCTTAAGAATGAGTATGTTTCCTCTTCTGATTCTGAATCATTTGGGCATATGCTTAATCTAGAGATAAGCTTATCTGGTAGCTATAAAAATACACTTAGATTTATAAATGCTTTAGAACAAAGTGATCTAGTTGTCGATATAAGTAATTTAGAAATAAAGGCACAAGAAAGATTAAATACTAATCTTAAAATTTCTGTATGGGGGATAACATATTAATGAAAAAGTTAACATTATCTTTAGTACTTCTTGTAAGTTTATCCTCTGCTAATGACTTGGCTTGGGTTAATGAACAAATAGATGCTATTAAACCACCAAGAGATGGGGAGCGAAATTCAAACATCAATAAAATAAACAGCCCTTTTATTTTTTTAGAAAAAAATGGATATATTGTAAAAATTGATGATAGCAGTGAAGTTAGTGACACAAATTCTTCAGCTAAATCTAATGACTCATCAATTAAGCCAGTTTTTAGCGATTTGTCATTTAGATTAAGTATGATTATGAATAATTCTGCTCTTATAAACGGTAAATGGTATAAAGTTGATGATTTAGTAAATAAATATAAAATTACTAAAATATCTAAATCAGCAGTAACTTTAAAACAAAATGCAATAACAAAAGTTATTTCAACAGCTACAAAAAATGATAGCTTAAAATTTAAAAGATAGGTAGGTAACATGAAATCGTTGAAAAAATATATATTTGGAATAGGCTTAACTTTAGTATTGTCTCTCCAAGCAAATGCGGACTGTTCATACGAACTTTTTAGTGTAAGTTCAGCAAAAGGAACTAAAATAATAGACTTTATTGATCAACTAAGTGATCAATGTGAATTTAGTTTAATAGTAACAGATTCAAATGCTCAAAAATTTCTTGATACAGAGCTGAATAAAACCCACCTTAAAAATTTAACTATTAATGAAGTTCTAGATATTGTTTTAAAAGAGAACAACTTATCTTACACATTAGAAAACAATCTACTAAAAATCTCATATCTAACTACTAAAATATTCAATATTGACTATATATTATCTCAAAGAAAAGCTTCAGGAAGTACTGATATTACCCTAAGCTCATCTTCTAGTAATCAAAATCAATCGAGAGGTGGTGCTGGTGGAGGACAAAGTGCTGGTGGAAAAACTACTGCTGGTAAAAGTGGTAGTGGAGGAAGTGGGTCAAATGCTCAATCTGGTATCAAAATAGAGAGTAATGATGAAGTTTTATTTTGGGAGGGATTAGATTTAGAGCTTAGTAAAGTATTAAATCGTCCAGAAGATGTTTATTTGGCTGATTTACCAATTATAAATAAGAATGCTGGTTTAATTACAGTTACAGCTACCAATAGACAGATAACTAGACTTGAGGATTATCTAGATAGACTTCAAAAAAAAGTACACCTTCAAGTTTTAATTGATGTACAACTACTTTCAGTTACTATGTCAGAGGGTAAATCAACTGGTGTAGATTGGCAACAACTTTACTCCCTTCAAAATATTGATATTGGTATAAATAGTCTACGCTATAAAAATGTTTCTGAATATGAGACTGAAGACTCAACAATTACAGAAGCTGTTTATGGTGGTTTTAAAGATGTAGCTAACTTAGTTAATATAAAAATTAATGGCTCTTTAAATGAAGTTATTAAATTTTTAAAAACTCAAGGTGATGTAACTTCAATCTCTAATCCAAAAATTTTAACCTTAAATAATCAGCCAGCGTTAATTACAGTTGGTACAGAGTTCTTTTATAAAATAAAATCATCTACTAATCAGCAAGGTTCTGGTGGTGGTGTTGCTGCTACTACTCAAAACGAATCTGTTAAATCTGTATTTGCCGGTGTGCTGTTAAGTATTACCCCAGAGATATCTAATAATAATTCAATTACTCTAAAAATAAATCCATCATTATCTGAAACTACAGAAGAGTTAGCTGTATCATCAGCTAATAGAGTTATGCCTCCAGATTTAAACCGTCGTCAACTATCTTCTGTTGTAACAATTAGAGATGGAAATAGAATAATATTAGGTGGTTTAATCAGCACTAAAAATGTTAACAATTCAAGTCAAGTCCCTATTTTAGGTAGTATTCCTGTATTGAGCTATCTATTTAAGTATGAATCAACTGCTAAACAAGTTCAAGAGCTAGTTATTGTAATTGAGACACATATTATTAAAAGTGACAACAATAAATTATCTCTATCAGATTTAGGGTATTCTGGAATTAGTAATGATATAATTACTCTCAAAAAAGACTCAACCTCTAAAAAAGTAAAAAATGAAATCTAGCATCTTTAGTAATTCGAAAGATGTTTTTTTAGATACAGTAGATGCTAAAGATTATGTTCAGTTAGATCGTATATCTACAATCTACCAATCATTAAAAGGTTCTGTGAAGAAACCTCTTAAGATGATTTTGCTATATGGCAAACCAGGAACTGGTAAAAGCATGTTTTTATCTAAACTATATCAAGATTTATCTAAAACTCAAAAGATATTATATTATATAACCCCAATTTTAGATGAGGGTGAGTTTTATAAATCAATCGCTCAGGATCTATACAATATAGATGAAGATAACGAATTAAATTTCACACAGATGATAAAAATACTAAAAAATAAAAGTTTTGATGAGACTCCACTTGTGTTATTAGATGAGGCTCAACTTTATTCAGATAATTTAATGGAAAAAATTAGACTATTATCAGATACTAGAAAAGTTAAATTTGTTATAGCTTTACATAAAACTCAAAAAGAAGATTTAATTGCAAAAGAGCATTTTCAAACTAGAATTTGGGAATCTATTGAGTTAACTAACGCAACTATTGCTGAATTAAAAATATATATACAAAAAAAGCTTATGAAAGCTAATTGTTTTGATAGTGCTAATATGTTTAATGCAAAATCAATAAAACTTATTTATAAATTTTCAAATGGTAACTATAGAGATACAAATAAACTTTTACATACAACTTTTGAAATTTATGAATATTACTATGAAAATGAGCCACAAAAAATTAATATAAATAAATTAAATAATAAAATCATTGAGATGGCTGCAATTCATACAGGGTTAATTAATGCATAATATATATAATCTTGAAAAAAAATGGTTAAGGTATAAAATAAAGTCTTATCTTCCACATATTGGTGCGGCTATAACAAGTATTCTTCTACTTGTGTATGTTTTAAAAACTATTGATGTTCCTGAAGTTACAAATGAACAAAAAGTTGCTATAAAAGAAAATAAAAAGCAAGTTCCAATACAAGACACATCATCTCAAGTTAAACAGATATTAGTACAAAATAAACTATCTCCAAAAGATATAACTAATGATACATTAATTCTAAATCCATCTTTGGATTTTATAAAAAATTTACGAACAAATTCTATAACAACTTATGAACCAAAAACTAATAACAATGTAGAAGTTGTGAATCAAGAACTTATACATCAAGAACAAAAAACTGAAGTTAAGATTGAAGAAAAAATAGCACTTTTTTCAATAGTAAAACAAAAAACCACGGATGATATAGCGCATGTTATTAAAAGATTTCAAAAAAGCAACGACCCTGCTCTTAGTCTTTTTTTAGCTAAAAAATATTATAAACTTAAAGATTATCATAAAGCTTATAACTATGCTCTTATAACAAACGAAATTAACAAAGACATTGATGAGAGTTGGATTTTATTCTCTAAATCTTTAGTTAAATTAAATAAAAAAGAAAAGGCTATAGAGATTTTAAGAAAATATATAAAACAATCTAATTCACTTAATGCAAAAGTGTTACTTGATAATATTAGATCAGGAAAGTTCAAATGAAAATACTACTTTTAATATTTATTTGTATATCCCTTAATGCAGATATTAAAAAAAAGATGTTTAATCTTTATCAAAATGAAAAATATGAAAAAGTTTGTAATCTTGGTTATAATGCTTTAGATTTAAATGCTAAAGATGAGGAATATATATCACTATACGCCTTTGCATGTTTAAAATCTGATTATATTGACAGATTAAATATACCAATATCATTGTTAAAGTATTCAAAAGAATCTAGATCTAATGCAGCTTATTTTTCAGTGATTTTAATGCAAAAAAAACTTTTATATCATGCATTAGTTGATGGGTATGATTTATCAAAATTAAAACTTCCAACTACAAATTATATTTTATCAAAAGTATTTGATTTATATTCAAAAATTGGAAAACATGAAAATCGATCAGTCTACCTATTTGATGATAAAGATAATCCAAAAGTCACATATAAACTTTATCTTGAAAATGATAAAAAATTAAGTAAAATGGTAATTGAAGAGTATTACGATACAATAACAATACAACGACATGTATACTGGTAGGATATTAAAATGGATAGAATAATAACTGATTTACTAGAGAGTGGCTTGATTATGAAAGGGCAAGTTGATAGACTAAAAGCAAAAGGTGTTAATGATTCGCTAATCCTAAAACATATTACACAATCTGGTTTTATGACGATGGACAGACTTGTTAGATTTATTGTTGACAGGGTTAGAAAAGGCATATATGAGCTCTCTATTATTAACGACTATGATTATATAAAAGAAAGTACTGTATTAAAAAATCTCTCTAAAGAGCTAAACTTAGATTTCATAGATTTAGATGATTCACCAATAGATGATCGCTTAACTGCTAAAATCCCTTTTGCTCAACTTGAAAAATATAATGCTTTTCCTATTAATTCTGATGAACTTAATGTTTATATTGCACTAAATGATCCACTTAATATTGAAGCTAAAGAATCACTACAGAGGCTTTTTAGAAAAACTTTAAAAATAAAAGTAGCTGTAAAAAAACAAATAACTCAACATCTGTTTAAAGTATCACTTAAAGATAAAGAAAAAGTACTAATTAAAAAAGTTCGGGATGAATTAAACTCAATTAATACCATAGAAGAGCAACAACAAGCATCATCTATACTTTTACTTATTGATGTTATTTTAGATGCATGTATACAAGCTCGTGCAAGCGATATACATATAGAACCATCTGAAAGGAACTGTTCTGTTCGTGGTAGAATTGATGGAAAACTATCAGAGATATTTATTTTTCCAAAAGATATCTTTGCACCACTAACATCTCGTATAAAACTATTAGCAAATTTAGATATTGCTGAGAAAAGAAAACCTCAAGATGGTCGTTTTTCATCTATGGTTTCTGAAGTTGAATATGATTTTCGTCTATCAACACTTCCAACATTATACGGCGAATCAATCGTTATGCGTGTACTTGACAAAAAGAAAGCACTTGTGAAACTTGAAGAAGCTGGTATGGATTCTAAAAGTTATCATAAATTTCAAAAAGCATTAGAATCTCCATATGGAATTATTTTGGTTACAGGACCAACTGGTAGTGGTAAAACTACTACACTTTATGGAGCTTTAAATGAGATTAAAGATACAGCAGATAAAGTAATTACAGTTGAAGATCCAGTTGAGTACAGAATGAGTTCAATCCAACAAGTACAAGTAAGCCCTAAAGTTGGTTTAGGATTTGCTGAAGCACTCCGCTCTATCTTAAGACAAGATCCTGATAAAATTATGATTGGGGAGATTCGTGATCAAGAAACTCTAGAAATTGCTATAAA
>Ga0256834_1001779_pt1 | contig 14189 bp, 9 predicted proteins | sample 4281140metaG_FD_190536 | JGI IMG/M metagenome (GOLD analysis project Ga0256834, IMG submission 190536) | Hydrothermal vent microbial communities from East Pacific Rise, Pacific Ocean - 4281-140 | ecosystem: Environmental > Aquatic > Marine > Hydrothermal vents | place: Pacific Ocean: East Pacific...
GTTGTTGGGGAGTTGGGTTTAGATGGCTCGCTTGCGTCAATTTCTGGCGCACTGCCTGCTGCAATGGCAGCAAATAGCAAAGGCAAGGGTTTGATTTGTCCAGCGCTGTGCGGATCAGAAGCTGCGTGGGCAGGAGAAGATGTCGATGTGCTTGCCGCCGACAATATTATCCAAATTGTCAATCATTTTAAAGGAACTCAAGTTCTTTCGCGGCCGCTACCAGCATTAAATGCAAAAGACCCTGTCTTGCCAGATTTATCAGATATTAAAGGCCAAGAAGCAGGAAAACGGGCTTTAGAGGTTGCTGCTGCTGGGGGACATCACCTATTGATGGTTGGGCCACCAGGTGCGGGAAAGTCCATGCTTGCAAGTCGGTTGCCGTCTATTTTGCCAGATATGGATGCTAAAGAAATGCTCGAAGTGTCGATGATTGCTTCGGTTTCAGGTAAAATCAGAGATGGAAAATTATCTGCCAAACGCCCTTTTCGTGCGCCACATCATTCGGCCAGTCAAGCAGCGTTAGTGGGCGGTGGGTTGCGGGCAAAACCGGGGGAGATGGCTTTGGCCCATAACGGTGTTTTGTTCCTTGATGAATTGCCAGAATTTCAAACCCGCGCTTTGGAAGGCTTGCGTCAACCGCTTGAAACGGGTGAAACGGTTATCGCGCGTGCTAATAATCACGTAACTTATCCAGCAGCATTCCAACTTGTTGCGGCAATGAACCCGTGTAAATGCGGTATGGCTGGAGAGCCAGGACACGTTTGTAAACGCGGCCCGCGTTGTGCCAGTGATTATCAGGGGCGTATTTCGGGTCCACTGTTAGACCGAATGGATATTCAAATTGAATTACCTGCCGTGCGCGCCAGCGATTTGGCCTTGCCTCCTCCTAAAGAAAACAGCAGCCATATTGCCGCGCGCGTTGCAAAAGCTCGCCAACGTCAACGCCAACGGTTTTTAGATATGGGCTTGCCCCATTTAAGGTTGAATGCCCAAGCAGAAGGGGGCGTTCTTGAACAAATTGCAAACCCCCAAAAGGACGCGTTAGCCTTATTGTGTAAAGCTGCTGATGCAATGAATTTGTCTGCACGAGGGTACTACCGAGTTTTAAAAGTAGCGCGAACAATTGCAGACTTGGCTGGTCATGAAGATGTGCAAAAAATTGATATTGCCGAAGCAATAAGTTATCGCCAACAATTGGCTAGCTTTTCCCTAGCGGCCTGAAACTAGAGCAAGAAAAATTTGTTGATTCCGTAAACCTTTCCTAACGTCCTTGCGATACTATTCCTCGTTCCAATGCTTGTTGTTTTTAACGGTGTTGGAAATGTCCTCTAAATGTGGAACTTGGAGAAGAAATTTCGTGCCAAATCGCAAACAAAAGCCAATTGAAAATACCATCACGCAGCCCGCGATCCGGATAGGTGCCTCATTCTTAGGGATTATTGTCGCCTCAGCTTTAAGCGTAGTATTGTTATATCAAGTGTTTGCGCCCCAAGCGTCGTCCTCTCGGACATATGGTCTGCTCATTGGCCTCATCCTCATTACTTACGCCATATCATCTGGTATTTATTTATGGCACATGGCTTATCGTCGGTTTCACCAAGTCAAATCAGCGATGGAAGATCTCTCAATTGCGCGCGCAGAAGCTGATGCAGCTAACCAAGCAAAAACGCGGTTTTTAGCAAAAATGAGCCACGAGATTCGAACCCCAATGAACGGTGTCTTAGGCATGAACGCATTGTTGATCGAAACGGGCTTATCCAAAGAACAGCAAAGCTATGCTGATGGCGTTGATTCTTCAGCTCGAGCATTGCTGTCAATTATTGATGAAATTCTAGATACCTCAAAAATTGAGGCCAACGGGTTTGAACTCAAAAATGAATGGTTCAACCCTGTTGAGGTTATCGAAAGCCTTACTGAACTATTGGCTCCTCGCGCCCACGCCAAAGACATTGTCATTGTCTGCAAAATTTCGCCCAAACTCCCCCTACAAGTCAAAGGTGATGCAAAACGATTACGACAGGTTTTGATCAATTTAGCAGGTAATGCCATCAAGTTTACTGAAACTGGTGGTGTAACAATTTCAGTAAATCCAGCACCAGCCTCTTCTCAACGTGACGGCCGTGATGGGATTATCTTTAGAGTTTGTGACACGGGCATTGGAATTTCAAAAAATGACCAAGTGAAAATTTTTGAACCTTACGCCCAAACTGAAGAAGGTGCGCATAAAAAGTACGGTGGAACAGGGCTGGGTTTGCCAATTTCGCTACAAATTATTGAGCAAATGGGCAGCACTATTGAAGTTGAAAGTAAACCAGAGAGCGGCACAACGTTTTCTTTTGTACTTGAGCTGCCAGTAAAACAAGCCACAAAGGAAAACCCCAGCGAGAAGTTTGCGGGAAAACACATCGCGATTGTGAATACCAAAACCCCAACGACTAATGTCTTGCAATCATACTTGAGTGCTTTTGGGGCAACGGTAACGATGGTGGCAAACTTGGATGAAATTAAAAGCTGGTCGAGTGTTGAAAAAGTCCCAGAGCAAATTTTGCTTGAGTGCAATGATCAAAAGGTAATCGAAAAATGGTTGAAAGCTCTACGCATTTATGCGCCTAAAAGTCATTTATGGTTGGTCTTACAACCTGAGCACCGAAGGTATTTTCGAAGTATTTTGGCCCACGAGAATGTTGGGTTTCTAGTAAAACCAATTCGCAGAAATACGCTTGTTCGCCAAATTTTATCTCCAAGTCAAAGCCCAATAATTGACAGTGCGGTACAGTCTTTGCGAGAAAAAGTAAAACAAGCAAAACCCTTAGCCGCTAAAAAATTGTCGATTTTGCTCGCCGAAGACAATCCAATCAATGCTCGTCTGGCGATGGCGATGCTTTCAAAATCTGGCCATACGATCACTCACGTTGTAAATGGGGTTGATGCGGTTAAACATATTGCGGATATAATTGACAAGAAAACTGCAGGGGCGTTGCCTGATTTGATTTTGCCCGATTTGATTTTGCCCGATTTGATTTTGATGGATGTTTTTATGCCAAAACTCAACGGTCTTGAAGCAACAAAGAATATCCGCGCTCTTGAAAACAAACAAACAGGGCGTATTCCAATTTTGGCCTTAACTGCAAATGCGCGGAAAGAAGACCGCAAAATTTGCAAAGAAGCAGGCATGGATGGCTATTTGGCCAAGCCTTTCGACCAACACGATTTAGAAGAGTGCATGGCTGGGTTAGTGTCAGCTAAGCACGCTGCCTAGGATCGCTCTGGTTTATATTGATTGTAAGAAATCTATTTAAGGGATTGAAATCATTGCGTTTCATGGCGAATTTGCCATTCAATCAACACATGAAACGCCCTAGACGGGGCGGCTTCCTTCCACTAAACAGCTCATTATGAATGCGCTGAAAAAGTCCAATTTCGTTGCACGGTTAGCGACAAACAAAGCAGAGATAGAGGCAGCACAACGCTTACGTTTTGACGTTTTTTATCAAGAGCTTTCTGCAAAGCCCAATAAACGCGTATCGCTTACTGGTCGAGACATCGATAAGTTTGATGAAATTTGTGAGCATATCTTGGTCGTTTATACTGGTCCATCATCGATGCTGTCATCGGTACAAGTAATTGACGGTGAACTGGTTGGCACCTACCGGTTATTACCCCAGCAAGTAGCCCAGCAAAATTTTGGCTTTTATTCTCAAACTGAGTTTGATGTAGCACCGCTACTTGCGGCAAAGGAAAATTTGTCGTTTTTAGAGCTTGGCAGATCCTGTGTTGCCGAACAGTTCAGAACCAAACCTGTGCTGGAGTTACTGTGGCAGGAGATTTGGAATTATGTGCGAGAGCATAACGTTGATGTTTTGATGGGTTGTGCAAGTATTGTGGGAACAGACCCAAAAAAACTCAAATTGCCGTTAAGCTACTTAGCGACAAACCATCAGCCACCTTCAGATTGGATGGTGTCCGCGCAACCAACTCAAGAACTTTTGCGGATAACGGCTCAAAACCTCACAGCCCAAGACAGCCGTAAGGCACGTTTAATGTTGCCACCGCTCATTCGAAGTTATCTTAGAATTGGGGCCTATATTGGAGATGAAGCCGTTGTTGATTATCAATTCGGCACGACTGACGTTTTGGTTCTGTTGCCTATTTCAAATATTAAACCAAACTATTTTGACCGATTCGGTTATCCACCTCAAAGCCCTGCTAAACAATGATTTGTGAAGTATTTTAGACAAACTTTATTGAGGCCCAGATTTGTGCGGGTTTTGTGATTTTTTTGAGGTAGTTCTCGCCTAAATATAAACTATTGACTCAATAAACAACACCAACTAGGTTGCCGCCCGCAATCAAATGGCGTTATACTAACCCTACGGTTTTCAATTTCGATAGTAGGCGAAGTGAGCCATCTTAATCCCGAAAACCAGTCAAGCTAACATGGCGCGTTTCAACGATGCCAGCCTTATGGAAGTCTTAAAATCTATGCAAGTACTTATCACCGGTAAGAACATTGATATTGGCACAGCAATTCGTGAGCATATCGAAGGCAAGCTATCCAGCCACGTCGAAAAATATTACGACCGCGCAACTTCGGCTCATGTTACAATTGAAAAGCAAAATTCTTCTTTCAGATCTGAGTGCATTTTGCACCTTTCGACAGGCCTGACCCTTCATGCAAAAGGTGAGGCGGGCGATGCTTATTCTAGCTTTGACCAAAGTCTTGAGCACTTAGAAAAGCGTCTGCGCCGTTACAAACGTCGTTTGAGAAATCACCACCGCGATCGTAAAAATCCTATTGAACGGGTCGAGGCAAAAAATTATGTTTTGTCTGCAGACATGGCTTCTCAAACCGAAGAAGAGCCTGAAAACCCTATTATCATTGCAGAATCTGTTCACCAAATTCCTCATTTGAGTGTTGGTGAAGCCGCGATGAAAATGGATTTATCTGACGCGAGTTTTGTGCTATTTAAAAACGATAAGAACGATCAGATTAACATCGTCTATAAGAGAGATGATGATAATATTGGGTGGATTGACCCAAGTAATAAGAGCGTTGGTTAAACCGCCATTCATTGTAGATATAAGACGTAAATTAAACGATATAGGTCAGTTTTAAAGGACCGAAAAAGTTATGCATTTATCTGATATTTTAGATAATGATGCCGTGTTTTGCGATGTAAAAGCGGCGAGTAAAAAGCAGTTGTTACAAGAATTGGCCAAGTTTTCCAGCAAGATTACTGGCTTGGATTCGCGTCAAATTTTTGAAGCATTGTTGCAGCGAGAAAAACTTGGTTCAACAGGTCTAGGTCGCGGGATCGCTATTCCACACGTCAAGTTTCCTCAGCTGGATCGGGTTTATGGATTGTTTGCACGGTTGTCGAAACCAATCAATTATGATTCGGTTGATGGTGAGCCCATTGATTTAGTATTTTTGTTGCTGGCACCAGAAAATGCAGGCGCCGATCATCTCAAAGCTTTGGCGCGAATTTCACGGCTTTTGCGTGATAATAAAACCGTTCAAAAGCTGCGTGGGACTGAAAACAAAAACGGTTTATATGCCTTACTAACCGAGCCTGTCACGCCCACATCAAATGCGGCATGATCGGGTTCAGAGCTATTGACTGTCTGGAAGTAAAACTCCAGTGCCATTAAGGCTGCAATATCCCGAAGGGTTTTTGGCTAAATATTGCTGATGATGGATTTCCGCAAAGAAAAACTCACCAGCTTGCTTGATTTCAGTTGTAATTTCGCCCAAATTTTTCTTTAATAACGCTTTTTGATAACGTTGTTTTGACGCGGTTGCTGCGTGTTTTTGTTCTAGGTTCGTCCAGTACGCGCCAGAACGGTATTGTGTTCCAACATCATTGCCTTGGCGCATCCCTTGTGTGGGGTTGTGAGATTGCCAAAACATTCCAAGCAGTTTGTCATAGGTAACGACATTCTTATCATATACAACCATGACACACTCAGCATGGCCCGTTTTGCCAGTGCAAACTTCCTCATAGGTTGGATTGGCAGTATATCCAGCAATGTTGCCAACTGCGGTGACCCAAACTCCATCAATTTCCCAAAAGGCGCGTTCAGCTCCCCAATAGCAACCAAGGGCAAAATAGGCAATTTCGCATCCATCTGGATATGGCCCTTTTAAGGGCCGCCCGCTAACAAAATGGTTTTCACCAGGGTCAATTTGGGTGGCTCTACCAGGCAAAGAAGTTTCTAAATTTGGTAGGGTGGTTTTTTGTGTTTTCCACATTGTCATGAGACCTTGTTTAGTTGCGCGCAATTGCCACTTTTCAAAACACAGTATGCAAGTGCTACAACAAATTTTCAAATAGTAATTGCCCGTATTTTTTAACTGATTTTGGGCGAAAATGAATGATCTTGGATATCTAAAAAGGATTTGGGCATGGCCTTTCTTGATAAAATACCATTGATGTACTTGGTCGTAGGTGCACTGGTATTGGGGTTAGCCCCATTCTTCCCAGAACCACATTTGGTCGAGAAAACCAGAATGTTGATAAATGGCACCTTGGTGAAACCGCTTGATATGTTTGACCTGCTTTGGCATGCATGGCTACCAATTGTGCTTGTGATTAAGTTAATCCGCATGGCGCTTTCAGGTAACTGATAAAACCTAATACCTTAAATTTTTCGGCCCGATTGTAGGGCTTGCAAGGGCTGGCCTGATAGGCTATTTCAAACTCCAAGGTCTTGTTCTTTATGAAAAGGGACTTTAGGAGAGGTGGCCGAGTGGCTGAAGGCGCACGCTTGGAAAGCGTGTAGGCGGGAAACCGTCTCGGGGGTTCGAATCCCCCTCTCTCCGCCATTCTATTTTTTGTTATGATGCTAATCTGTTGAAAATACGCAGTAATTTCCGTTGCTTGCAATTGATAATTGCCGGCATCGCTAAAACATGTGTAACATTTTGTGAAATAGGTTTTAGCATGGAGATTTCCAGAAGAGGAAAGAATGGTTTTTTCAGCATTTTAGGTGAGTGCTGAAACAACACCAGAGGTTGGAAGAGTGCGTACTTGTGAAAACGGCTCTACACATAACTGATGAAAACTTCACAAGCAGCATTTTGCGATAAAAACGCTGCTACACAATCAACAGCAAATGTTTTTGTTCCAACTTGATTAAGTGAGCGGTGAAATCGTTAAAATAATGATTGTCACTTACATTTTTTGTGAAAAGCGAGTTTCTAATTTTCCTATTTGACGGTTTCGCACCAAATCCATCCATATCACGCATACGACTCGGGTGAGATATGGATGAATTTACTATACGTTTCACTTCATTCATCACCTTCGATAAATACTACGTTGATTAATAGCATTTTCAATAAGTGCTGTAAATTCTACTTGGTAAACAAGGTTTTGGTGTAGAGTTCGATCACTTTAATAAAAAAATGCTTGAACTTACGAGCGTGAACTTCATTCGTTTGATTGCTCAAATAATCCTTTTTGGCAAAAAAATAGCATTGGCCATGGCAATGCACTTGGTCTTTTATTACAAAACTCAATATAGTGTAGCAATAGTATCCGTCTCAAATCAAAGCTTGATTAAGACGGATGTTATTCAGATTAAGGTGAATCAATGCTGATAAATAAAAATACTTTTGGGTCGTTGGGCGTGTACTTTTCTTCTGCAGTCTTATACTCACTTGTTCCGTTATTTGTAGTCTTCGGTAATCTACCTGATAAAAGCCTTCAGTTTTCTATTTTGATATATTTCTTGCTGGCAACTTTTTCAACAATTGTTGTTATTTTTCGCTTTCGTTCGCGCAAGGCAAGTTTTTTGAGGTTGTTAAACTGGAAAGATTTTTGTTTAAATGTTCTCAATTCCGTTTCTATTGTTCTCAGCTTATATTTAATGATGAAAGCTTTAGCCTCGTCAGATAAAATATCTGTGGTATTGATTCTTGAAACATGGCCTATTTTAGTGGTATTGGGCTTACCATTTGTCCGCTTGGCTCCTATGAAAAAAATTAGTATGCGCAATTTTGTTTTTGCAACTATATCGTTCTTTGGTGTTGCTATAATTGTAACTGATTCTAAAAGTTTTGCCGATTTAACGCAGGTAGGTTTTGGTTTTGATAGGGATTTTTTAATTGCGCTAGCGAGTATGGTTGCAATGTGTATTGCGACACTGGCAAAAAGCAGGTTTGTTGAACGTTGTGATTGTGAAAGTGATTTAAGTTTTTTTGATGTACAGCTGGTACTGCATGCATTCAAACTCCCAATTTTAGTGGTAGTATTATTGGTAATGGGCTTGGATGTGACAGACCTTTTATTTGAACGCACCCAGATAGCAGGAATTTTTTTTGTAGGAGTATTATTGTTTTTTTCCAGCATTTTATTTTCTATTGGCTATCTTATGTCCAATCAGGCAAGTGACGCATTAGTATGGTTTTTCTCTCCTGTGTTAACAATTTTTTTCCTCACTGTTTTTCATATCGATGAGATATCAACTTCTGAAGTGTTAGGTGCAATTTTAGTAATTTCATCGAATCTCTTTCTCAATTTTCCAGCTGAAAAAGGACATGCATTCTCAGGGGGTGTTTTTGCTTTTCTAGTTTTTGGGACATTATGCTTCTTCATACCAGGGGATGGAGGAAGAAATTTGTTTGCGATAATATCGTCACTTTCAATTTTTTATGTGGTGATCGTTGCATTCTTACTTGAACGGGCAGCTCAACGAAATGATGAGGAGGGTCGACTGATTTTGCAACTGTGGGAAGAGTTGTTTAGTTTGATTCTCAGGAAATCTAAGTCCAAATTCAAAGCAGAAAGCCTTCGAACCGATTTTACCAAGTTGGTCACGGCAGATAGTGTAAATCAGTTACAAAAGGCTTATTGGCAGCTCCTTGATTTCATTGATGCTCCAACCAAAAAAAGGCCAGTACAGGCTCGTCTACTAATTAACCAACTGGTACTGTCGCGTAATCGAGGGGTTGGGTTTGCTGAACTATTTGCCTTGGCTAGCATAGCAGTGTTGACGGTTTCAGCAACCTTACACTATCGACCGCCTACTTTTTTCGGAGCCATTTTTGCTACTGTTGTATCGTTTTCTATCACGTTTATATTTCTGAGTTTAATGGAGTTGTTGTCGGTGCGGCATCAAAAAATTGTTCGTTTCAAAGGTCACGGTAAACATTGTAATTTAATAGTGGTGGTAAAGGCACATGGCGAAGAGCCTGAATATATAAGGTGGTCGGTTTTTTTAATTTTATTAATTACTTGCGCTTTTATTTTTCTTTTCTATCTGAAATACAATGGTTAAAGCGTAACTACCGTTGTAATGTTCGAGTACTTTATCCGCCATTACCTTGGTCAATGTTATCGCACGTAACTTGACTTATTTGGTTTCTGGTGTGGTGATTGTTAAAGTTATTTTTTTCCTGGCCTTGCAAAGTTGATGATTGATGGGGTGCAAACGAGGGACCTGCCGTTGGTGCAATGATTTTTTGTGGCGCATATGTTATTTTCATTATTGTTGCCGAGTCTGCATGTGACTTCAAGTTCTGCCCAATCTGGCCCAACTTACTATCGCCATGACTTGAGTTGTTGGACTTTGCATCATGTAGAATACAAATATAATTCGGCAACACCACTGATCTTGAACTTGGTGTCCAACGTCGTGGTGATTGTTGTATGCGGCTTGAGCACCTTTCACATTGTCGTTTCTAAGCTTTTCTTCTGCTTGCGGGATGCGGGAAAAATTCGCGGCAAGTTCTGTGCTGCCCATACTATCCAAAATAGTTGCTGATTTTGCCAATCCCGTATGGCGGCGTATTCTTGGAACAGTTTTGCCGTAAAGACCGTGGTATTTTTTGCGGTAAAAAATTGAAAACCAGTTGCTCGTTCTTTGACAGTGGCATCGCTACACTTTGATCTCTCTCTGTAATCTCTTGTGTGCGAGTTTGGGTAGAGAAATAGGTCTGTGCAAAAATTGACAAATAAAAAAGGCCGCTATTAAACGGCCTTCTAATTTGAACTTGCTTTGCTCAAGTGTTACTTACTGGAAGCCTAAATAGAAGCTTCAATCCATTCGGCGATTTTACCCTTAGGGTTGGCGCCAACTTGGGTTGCTTTTACTTCACCATCTTTGAAAACCATCAAAGTGGGAATGCCGCGCACACCAAATTTAGATGGGGTAGAAGGGTTTTCGTCAATGTTAATTTTTACAACTTTAACTTTCTCGCCCATTTCTTCAGAAATTTCTTCAAGTGACGGGCCAATCATTTTGCATGGGCCACACCATTCGGCCCAAAAATCAACAACCACAGGGCCGTCAGATTTTAGGACTTCTTCTTCAAAGCTTGCGTCTGACACAGGTTTTGTCGCCATAATAATCTCTTTTCTAATTGTAAGTTACCAAAGCACGCGTGACAGCGGCCTTTTCTTTCAATCAGAAAATAGGTATTCAGAGTGATTTGGTCAAGGTGCCAAGGTCAACTTTAGTTGAAAATGCGTCAATCAGTTGAGATTGGGGCACCTCCATCAGTGTTGCGGTGTGTGTCCACAACAATCCTGTTTTAATTGTGTGATTGGGATATATCTGGCGCATGGCCATTTCATACATTGCTAATTGGCGGATATATTGTTGATTTATGTGCGAAATGCTTTCTGGTGGCGGCCTGTTGGTCTTATAATCCAAAATCAAAACCCGCTCATCATCAATGAGTAAACGATCAATTTGACCGTTCAATACATAGCTTTCCCCCGCGGACCCAGTTTGCAGGCTTTCATCAATGGGCAAGGTAATATTTGCCACAATTGGCACTTCTGATAAGCCTTCAGCAGAGAATATATCCTGAAATTGTGGGTCCTCTAATAAGGCCATTACTTCGTTTAAAGTATCGTCTCGATCTTTAGTAGATAAGGCTTGGCCGTGTTTATCTAAATAGGCTTGCGCCATTTGGCGCCTATCGCGCTGTACATTGGGTAAGTACTCTAACAATTTGTGAATAAGGTTACCGCGCAAAAATCGGTTTTCTTGTGTGTCAGTAAGTGGTGCTAAATGAAGCTCAAAATCCTCATCAGCTGGGCTACTCAAAGATGATGGTGCCAGCCACTTGCGTGTCGGTTTTTGCCATTTTGGTTTTTGCCCGACCCACTTTGGCAAAGGGGGCTTACTAACCGCAATAAGGTTTGAATCACGAGAGGCACTACTGAGGTTTTGAGGTGTTTCACCAAGCCGCCAAACATGGTCGAAAACATCATCGTTAAATTGGTTTTCATCGTTGCATACGACGTTTGAAATTAAGTTGTACCAGCTATTTTCTGGTAAGTTTTTGCCTGTCTGGGCCGCGCCAATATAAAGCCTTTCACAGGCGCGCGTCATGGCGACATATAAAAGTCTGTTGTGCTCTTCTTGTGCTTCTAACAGGTATTCTTGTTTAAGTTGTTCGGTGAGGTTTGTTGAAAAATCAGACCGTAGCCGCCACATTTGCGTATTTTCGGTTACGGTTACAAGAGATGGCATTCTGGCGGTATTGGGAACATCATAAGTATCGGGCATAATGACAATATCAGCTTCCAAGCCTTTGGCACCATGAATAGTCATAATACGAACTTCGCCAGCTTGTTGTTCCATCTCGCGCTTGATTTCGCTATCACCGCGCTCCAACCACGAAAGGAAACCTTGCAACGTCGTGACATTGGTTTTTTCGTACTCTTGTGCCATCAACAAAAACGCATCAATGGGCTCGCCTGCTTCTTCGCCAAGGCGGGTAAAGATTTTTTTGCTGGTATTATCGGCATTTAAAATGCTACTGAAAAACTCAAATGGCAGCAATGTTTGCGAATGTGCCCGCCACTTTGTTAACAAGGTGACCGCGTCGGAATAAGGTTTTCCTGCGTTTGCAAGTCGTTGAATCTGAGACCATAAACAACGGTCACGTAAATTCTCAGTCAAAATCAAAAGGTCATTGTCGTCCAACGGTGTCCCATCATCACGACTCAAAAGGGAAGACTTGAGCAATCCAGCAAAGTTTAAATCATCTTGTGGCAACAAACAAAACCGAGCAAGGGCCGTTAGGTCTTCGATGGCAATATGGCTAGTGAGCTCGAGACGGTCAACGCCTGCAACAGGAATGTCTTCTAGTTTTAAAGCGCGAACCAACCCATCCATAAGTTGGGTTCTATTGCGCAACAAAATTAGAATGTCACCAGGTTGAATTGGTCTTTTCTTACTCGTTAAAACCAGTTTTTGATCTAGCCACTGGCGAATTTTTTGTGCGATCTTACGGGCTAGAATTAGTCTTGTTGATTGGTCGGTCTCATCATCAATTTGCCCTGCCCAAATTGATAATTTTTCAGACGGCTGTTTTTCAATGACGGGCCAAACTTCGACAATCCCAAGGGCATCTTGGCGAACGCCTTCATGGACGGTTTCATCAACACCGCGTGCAGCTGTTTCCTGGCCAAAAACGTTGTCAACAGTTTGGAGAATAACATCGCTTGAACGAAAAGAGACATCAAAGTTGACGGGTTCAAAAGTCTCACCATTTTGTTCGATCAGGTTTCTAAAATATGTCCCCTTTTCATCAAAAGATTTTGGTACGGCTCCTTGAAAGCTATAGATAGATTGCTTGCGATCACCCACGGCAAAAATTGTCCGTAATAAATTTGGTCGAACGGCAGCACCTGTAAAAAAGTCATCAGCTAAGAATTGGATTATTTCCCATTGGGCCGGACTGGTGTCTTGGGCTTCATCGACTAGAATATGGTCGAGCCCGCCGTCCAGTTTGTACAAAACCCACGCTGCGCTCTCCATGCTAGAAAACATGGCCAGCACTTTTGAAATCAAGTCGCTATAGTCGTTTAAGCCGTGGCGGTTCTTCTCAGCATCATACAATTGTGTGATTGCACGTCCAGCTTCAAACAATGCCATAGAGGCATTTAAAACAGTTATGCAATTGGCTTTTTCATAAAGGCTAATGAAACGTGCCATACCGTCTTGCAGCAAGGCCAAAACGTCTGGATTGTCTTTGCCGCAATTGGCCGTGCAAAGGGCTTTGTCAGATTTGGGTTGCTTATTTGCTTTTAAAAAGAGTGTCTGTAAAAGTGAAAAGACTTGTGGACCAGCATCCAAACTAAGAATTTGGCCAATGAGAGCTGCCTGGTTTTTATCGGTTTTGGTGGTTCTGGCAGCAAGGATGTCTCTAGCATGAGTATAGGTAGACGGCTCAATAATTTGTTTTGCGTTGGCATAAACATCGGCAATAGTGATTTCGACGGGCACATTAAGGGCGCTGGCAAGCCGCAGTTTAGCGATATCTAAATCCGCGTAAACTACCCGCATTTCATCGCGTTTGTTTAACAGCGTTTGCAACAAGCCATCAAAACCAGATTGCCCTGCTGCATATTTCACGATTTCCGCAAGGTTTGCGCTTTGCTTATTGTTCGAGGCAAGAACATCGTTAAAGAATGAATTTTTGACCCGCGCCATCAATTCACCACCTTGGCGATCATCCATCACTTGAAAGTCTGCGGTAACACCAGCCTCAATGGGGAACCGATGTAACAATTGTTCGCAAAAGGCATGAATGGTCTGAATTTTTAAACCGCCTGGTGTCTCCAAGGCTTTTGCAAACAATCGGCGAGGTTCGGCAAGTTGTTTCTTTTCAAATTTTACATGGCCCGTGTTCTCGTGGATTTTTTCAATTAATTCGTCATCATTAAGTGGAATCCATTCAGCCAACCGTTTGTAAAGGCGGTTAGACATTTCAGCTGCCGCCGCCTTGGTATAAGTTAGGCACAAAATCTTTTCTGGTGCGGTGCCGTTCAGCATCAATCGGATAACGCGATTGACCAGAACGTGGGTTTTACCTGACCCGGCATTAGCAGAAACAAATGCTGAGACATCGGGGTTGGATGCGCGCGACTGGTCTTGGCTTGCTTTGCTTACTTTTGCGCTCATTTGTTCACCGTGTTTTCATACAAATGGGCCCACTCGCGCCACCTTGATAAATACCCATACTCACGATCAAATTCAGGTCGCGCTGGTGCTGATGCAGCCAAATAGCCGTGATCGGCCGATTGGTAGCGACCTAATAATTCAACCATCCCAGCGCTGGTTTTTTCCATAAGCACAGAAAGGTTCTTTGAAGTTGTTATACCACCTGGAGGAATACCGCCTGAAAGTTTTATATACATTAGGTTTTCAACGGGGGCTTTCTCGAT
>Ga0256834_1001780_pt1 | contig 14181 bp, 10 predicted proteins | sample 4281140metaG_FD_190536 | JGI IMG/M metagenome (GOLD analysis project Ga0256834, IMG submission 190536) | Hydrothermal vent microbial communities from East Pacific Rise, Pacific Ocean - 4281-140 | ecosystem: Environmental > Aquatic > Marine > Hydrothermal vents | place: Pacific Ocean: East...
ATTAAAGAGTTAAACATTAGCACAAGTGCAATAAAAATTAAAAATATTGCTATAATTGCAGCTTGTGTCATCTCGGTTTTTACCTGTTTATTTGCCTCTTCTTCTCCTTTTATAATAAATTCATAGCCTTTTGATTTAAGATTTTTTATTATTGGGTCTAGTTTTTTCATAACTTCTGAAGCAGTTATTTTACCCTTTATAGTCTGTGCAGATACACTCCAAACTCTCTTTGCATTATCTTTGTATAGGGTTAATTGACTCTGTTTATAGATAAAATCTGCAATATCTTTGAGTGCAACTTTTTTCTGTCCATCTGGTGTTTGAATTTTTAAATTTTTTATGTTGTATCTGTTATCTTTATTTTTATCTTGTAAAGTTATTCTAATAATTCCTATATTTCCAAGCATTTTCCCATATTCAGCCTCTAAAAATAGTCCTCTAAGAGAGTTAATTAGATAACTTTCACTAAAGCCCAAATCTTGACCATATTTATTAATTTTTAGTTTAAGTTCTATTGGACCTGGGATTTTATCGGAACTAACAGCAGTTACACCCTTTATCTGCTTTAATTTATCTTCAATTTTTTTAATTGCAATATCTGAATTTAAACCCTCTTTTTCAACTATATCAACTTCTACATCATTTTTTACAATACCAGTTTGTGGAACATATGCTGATAACTCTTGATAAACTTTTTTGCCATTTATTGTGATATTTTTATCTTTTTTTACAATATTTTCTACTTTTTTTAATATCTCAAAGGCACTATGCTCTCTTTGCATATTTGAGCTATCATACTCTAAAGAGAAAATAGGGTTTATATATTTATCAAAAAAATTGTGTGGTTTTCTCTCTTTTAGGTTAATAACTACTTCAAATAGATGATCCCCAGTTTCAAAAGTATTATCAGAGTTTATCTTAAGCCCAGCAATTGAGGTTATAGAGTCAATATCATTTGTAGTGTTTAGCTCTTTTAATAAATCTTGTTCAAATGGTTTTAAGAGTTTTTCTGTATCTGTTACTTTATTATTGATATCAACTTTCCCACTTATATATATATTTTCAGCATCAAATTTTGGAAATAGCTCAAATTTACTTAATTTTAAAATGCCAATTGTTCCTAAAATAATAAAAATAACTAAAAGAGTAGTAGATATATATTTTCTTTTTAAGAGTTTTTCTAATAAGTTGCCATAAATTAAGTAAAATTTCTCCCAAAAAGGAGAGCTTTTATGCTCTTTTGTATTTTTGGATTTAATGCTAAATAACTCTTTTGCATGAAGTGGCAAGAAGTAGAATGCCTCAAATAGTGAACTTAGTAGCAAAACAGTAATCATAACAGGTAGTATCTTAACAAACATACCCATTTTACCACTCATAATAAGTAGTGGTAAAAATGCAAATACAGTTGTTCCAGTTGCTGTTAAAACTGCTGGAAACATCTCTACAGAGCCATCAATTGCAGCATCTCTTGGAGATTTGCCCATCTCTAAGTGGCGATATATATTTTCGCCTACTACTATAGCCTCATCAACAAGCATTCCAAGAGCAAGTAGGGCGCCTAGCATTGAGATCATATTCATACTATATCCAATCTCTTTTGCAAAAATTAATCCTATAAAAAAGCTTGTTGGAATACCAAGAGCTACAACGGCAGATATTTTCCAATTTACACTAAGTAAAATTGAAATAAATACTAAAATAAGTCCAAAAAATAGATTTGATGTTACTAGATTTATTCTATTTTTAATCCATACAGAGGTATCTGTATATACCTTAAAATTTATATTTGGATACTCTTTTTTAAACTCTTTTAGAACTTTTTTAATTTTTTTACTAAGCTCTATGGCATTACCTCTTTTTGTTTTTGTTACATTTAGTGAAATATTCTCTTTACCGTTATAGTGAGATATTTGTGCAGAGGTATCTAAACCATATGTTACAGTTGCAATATCTTTTAATCGTATGCGTTTACCAGATACAGAGATAATAGTATTTTTTAACTTATTAAGATTTTTTTCACCATTTATAGATGATATATATACTAAATTTTTACCATTTTTAAGTGTTCCTGCTGGAAAGATAGAGCTAAGAGATGATATTGCATTAAAAATTTGCGCTCTATTTAAGTTTAGTGCATCTATCTTTGCACTATTTAATTCTATTTTTACTGTATAATCTGCATCACCTCTTATGTTAATAACACCTAAATCTTTAAAGTTACTAAGGCGACTTTTTAATTTTTTTGCAACTTTTAAGAGTTTCTCTTTTGGGGCATCACCAGATACAGCAATAAGCAAAAGAGGAAATTGATATATTACATTTCTTGCAACTGGTTCATTCATATCTGCTGGTAAATCTCGCTTTGCATTAGCAATTACATCTTTTACATCATTAAGCACAAGTTGTGGGTTAGCGTGTTCTTTTAACTCTAAAGATATTTTAAAAAAACCATTTTTAATTACAGAGCTAATATCACTTATATTGCTTACACTTTTTAAATCATCTTCTATTGGCTTTACTGCCATTTTGTCTAAAATATCTGCACTTGCACCTGGGTAGCTACCTGTAATTGATATCATCTCTAAATTTGCAGGAGGAAAAAGCTCTTTTGGTATTTGTTTGTAGGCAAAAAGAGCCATTATTAACATTAATATAAATAAAATGTGGTTTAGTATTGATTTATCAACCGCAAACGCTATAAATTTTTTAATCAATTATAGCTCCTCATTGGGTATTTTTATCTCATTAAATAACTCTTTTGTGCTTTTTGGTTGAGTTTTGTTTTTATTGTCTTGATTTTTTTGCTGATTTTGTGCATTACTATTTGTTGTTACTTCTGGTTTAATTGGCTCTTTGGGTTGATAATTAAATAGAGGGTCAATAATTGTATTTTTATATTTAAGTTTTTCAATTTGAAGTTTTAAAATATTTCTTTCTTCTTTTAGAGCATTTATTTGGGTTGATAGTTTTTGAATGTTTCTACTTGTATAATATAGTTCATTTGCCACATAGACCTTTAATAAAAGAAGTAAAGTTATAAAAATTAATAGTGGCATCATATATCTTTTATTCATAACTTATTTATCTCCTTTGAACTTAAATACTCTAAGTTTAGCACTTCTGCTTCTTGGATTTTGTTTTATCTCCTCTTTAGTAGCAGTTATTGGTTTTTTATTTAGTTCAACTCCAAGGTTGTTATTGTTTCCACAAGTGCATCTTATTGCACTATTTGGGCAAATACACTTTTTAGACCACTCTTTAAACTTTTTCTTTACTAATCTATCTTCAAGAGAGTGAAAAGTGATAAGTGCTATTGTAGCATTTTTTGGCTTTTTTGTTTCTAATATATTTAAAAGTTCTTTAATTTCATCTAGCTCATGATTTACCTCTATTCTAATTGCTTGAAAATATAGGGTTGCGGGGTGAATTTTGCCTTTTTTATAAACATTTTTTTCTATTATATTTGCTAATTCAATATTACTTTTTATAGTTTTATCTTTTCTATATTTACAAATTGCATTTGCAACTTTTTTAGCTTCTCTTACCTCTCCAAACTCTCTAAAAATTCTCTCTAATTCATCTTGAGTATAACTATTTACAACATCTTTTGCACTAAAAGAGCTATTTTGATCCATTCTCATATCTAAAGATTGGCTATCAAATCTAAATCCTCTATCCTCTTTATCAAGTTGTAAAGATGATACTCCAAAGTCAGCTAGTAGGGCAGTTGTATTAGTAAAATCAATCTCTTTTAATTTTTGAGAGAAACTCCCCTTTAGTAGAGTAACTCTATCTTTAAATGCTTCTAATCTTTTCTTGCTAAATGCAAGTGCTTCATCATCTCTGTCTATTCCAATTAAATTAATATTTGGATATTTTTTTAACATTTCAAAAGAGTGTCCAGCATAGCCTAGTGTGCAGTCAATAAAATCTCCATTGCCAATATCTTTAAAGCTATTAATTACTTCATTTAATAAAACTGGTATGTGTGGGGTATTAGTCATATTTTTCAAAATATCTCTTTTTTAATGATATAATACCAAAATAGAGTTAAGGAAAAGTAAGAATTGCTATTTGTAAGTTTACAAAATATGTAAAACAAATTGACAATTAATTTTTTTGTAAGATAAAAAACCCTTTATATATGGTATAATACTAATTAATAGAAATCTATTGGATTGACACTTTGTTGTCTAATTTATTCTTTGAAGGTGGTGAATTATGGATGCAAAAGAGATAGTAACGAGGTTAGAGATAATAAAATTGGCAACAACAATTGGTGATCATAGCACAATTGCTATACAAACAGATAGCCTAAAGAGTGCCAATAGTAGTAGATTAAATGAGATTTCATCGCTTTTAAATAGTAAAAACTATAGACAGGGGTTATATTTAATTAAGAGTTATCTATCAGATATGGGTGGCGCAGATACATTTGATAATATTGATGTAGATAGTGAAGGTGAGCGAGTTTTAGATATTGAAGATATGCTAAGAATGAGTCCACTTGCAAAAGAGACAATAAAAGATTATAAAAGAAGTGTATATACTAAAGATGATTTAGAGGCATTTGCTAAAAATATTGAAGTTTCACCTATAGATGAAAAAATATCTAAAGAGAATAATTTAAAATCAAAAAATTTATCAAAAGATGAAAATAGCCAAAAGAGCAGTGAAGAAAATATTAACTCATTTGTAGAAAGTATTGAAGAGGAGCTAAAAGAGCCAAAAGAGTTAAAAACTCAAAATAGATATGAACCTACTAAAGAGGATATAGAAAAAGGCAAAGAGATTTCAAGTGCTTTGGAGAGTGCAGATAGTGAAACACCTTTAGATGAAATTAGTGCAGAGGTTATGGGTTCTAGCACTAAGAAAAAAAGAACTAAAGTGTTGTCAAAATATAAAACATTAAGAGCAAAGTTTGCCAAAAAAGATAGTAGTATTGATGATAGTAACACTAAAATAGAAGATTCAAAAGAGATTGAAAAATCAAAAACCCCTAATAAAGAGGATATAAAAAATGATAAAAAAATTGAGATAAGCAATAGCGATACAAGTTTAGAAATTGAAGATACAAATAGCAATATTAGCAGTGAAGATAATTTAGAAATTAACAGCCAAGTAGAGATAAAAGAGGATATGGAGAGTAAAGATACATTAGAAAATAAAGATACAACAGAAATTAGTGATGCATCAGAGAGTAAAGATAAAACAGAGATTAGTGATACTAACTCTACAAGAGAAAATGATATTAATGAGTCTGATTTAAAATCAAATGAGTCAAAATCTAAACTTTCTCAAGAGAAACAAATTGCACAAGATAAAAAAGATAGAGAAACAATATATTCAGCAATTCCAAATATTGAAGATAAGTTTAGAGAAGCATTTGCTCTGTATCCACCAGTAAAAGAGAGTGATATATGGACACAAGAGGTTATTAGATTTTTAAAAGGTGTAACTGTTAATAGTTTTTCAGAACTAGATGTTAAACAACTTTTGGATGAATATAACTACTATTTAGGAAAAAATGATATTGCAAAAGCATCTCAAGTTTTATTATTAGCTTCTGTTACCGATTCTAAATATGCTAAGTTTTTATTAGCAAGAGAGTTATTCTCAGGAAAAGTTATAAAAAGAGATTTAAAAAAATCTTTTATATTAATGAAAGAGTTAGCAAACAGTTTCTATCCAGAAGCAGTTTGTGATTTAGGACAATTTTATGAGTATGGAATAGGTGTTCAAAAAGATAAAAAAGTAGCAATTAGGCTTTATGAAAAAGCATTTGAATTAGGCGTAAGCAGAGCTACAAAACATATTAATAGACTAAAAGAGTCTAGTGGAATTTTATCTACAATATTTAAGATAAAATAGTTTAGCAACTGAGGTTAAAGCAGTTTTGCAACTGCCTCATATGCAACTTCTATCATTTTATCTATCTCTTTATTATTAATAATATATGGTGGCATAAAGTATATTGTATTGCCAAGAGGTCTAAGTATGACACCATGTTTAAGTGAATATGTGTAAACTTGTAAACCAATTCTATCTTCTGCTTTATAGCCCTTTATATCAAATGCAGCTACCATACCTGTTTGTCTAATATTTTCAACATTTGGCAAAGAGTTAAATATTTGTAGCTTTTTCTCTATATATTTACTTTTAATTTTATTATTGTTTATGACATTATCATTTTCAAAAATTTCTAATGTAGCTAAAGCTGCACTACAAGCTAGTGGATTGCCAGTATAGCTATGTGAATGCAAAAAAGCTTTGTGTTCATTATAATCGCAATAAAATGCATTATATATTGTATTAGTTGTCAACACAGTTGACAGTGGCAAATATCCACCAGTAAGCCCTTTTGATAGAGTCATAAAGTCTGGAGTTATATTTGCCAATTCACATGCAAACATCTCTCCACTTCTGCCAAAACCAGTCATTATCTCATCTGCAATTAAGTGTATATTATATTTTTTAGTAAGCTCTCTTGCTCCAATTAAGTAACTTGGATGATACATATGCATATTTCCAGCACCTTGTATTAAAGGTTCAACTATGAGTGCTGCAATATTACTGTGGTGTTTTTTTAAGATATCTTCTAATTTTTCTAATGCAATATTTGAAGCATTTATGCTCTTATCTGTAGGAACAGGCGTTTGCATATTTTTAATTAGCAGTGGCTCATAGGTATCTTTATATAATGTAACATCTCCAACACTTAATGCTCCTAATGTTTCTCCATGGTAACTATTTGTAAGTGATAAAAAAGTATCTTTATTTATACCAATATTTTTAAAGTAGTGATAACTCATCTTTAGAGCAACCTCTATGGCACTAGAGCCATTATCGGCATAAAAAACTTTGTTTAAGCCATCTGGAGTAATAGATACTAGTTTTGATGCTAAATCTATTGCAGGTTTGTGTGAAAAACCTGCTAGTATAACATGCTCTAAGCTCTCTAACTGCTCTTTTATTTTGCTATTTATATAACTATTTGAGTGTCCAAAAAGATTAACCCACCAGCTACTAATTGCGTCAATGTAGCAATTATCATCAAAATCATAAAGATATATGCCTTTTCCTCTTTTGATTGGTATTAGTGGCAAAAATTCGTGATCCTTCATTTGAGTGCATGGGTGCCAAATATTTTTTAAATCTAAATTTTTTAAATAATTTGAAGTCATTTGTATCTCTTTTTTTTCAATATATTATAGTATAAAAAAGTTATTTAAAGCTAAGTTGACAAAAAATTTACAAAAAGTGTGAAGATTGTAAACACTTTATGTAAAATATTTAATTTTTTTGTAAATTAATTTTTATGTAATATAAGTGTAAAAGATAAAATAAGTATCCCATTTAATCAGCATAAATTAATAAACAAAGAAAAAATGCAGTTATTGACAGAAAAAAACATAGTAAAATAGTTGTCATATAAAGGCTACTATTAATATTTTTTAGGTTAAAATTACAAATAAGAATATATCTATTTTTTAAAGGTTTGTTTAATAATGATTACTTGGATGCAAAATAACAACAGATATTTAGTTATTACAATATGGATAGCAACAATAGCATTTATAGGTGCTGGTTTTGTTGGTTGGGGTAGTGTAAATTTTGGCTCTAGTGCAAGTTCTATAGCAAAAGTTGGAGATATTTCTATCCCAATTAAAAAATATAATTTTAATTATAGTAATTTATATGCACAAAAAGCAAAAGAGTTAAATGGCAAGTTTGATAAAAAACAGGCTCAAGAGTTAGGCTTAGGAAAAGCTGTGCTTAGAAATTTAATTAATGAGGCGATGTTGTTAAATTTTGCAAAAGAGTATGGAATTGTAGCTACAGATAAAGAGATTGGCTTAGAGATAGCATCATATAACGCCTTTAAAGATAAAAATGGAGTTTTTAATAAGAGTATTTATGATAATTTTTTAAGATCAAGAGCTATGAAAGCAAAAGATTTTGAAGCAATTTTAAGAGATGATATTATTATTAGAAAAGTATTAAAGTTAATCAATATTAAACCATTAAAATTAGAAAAAGATGCTATAGGCTCGACTCTTAACATAGCAGATAAAATCAAATATAAGATAATTAAATCAAGTGATGTTAAAGTAGCAGTTAGTGATGATGAATTAAAAAAGTTTTGGGAGAAAAATAAATTAAACTATATGACTAAAACTAAATATAATTTAGATTTGCTTTGGACAAATGCAAAAGATATAAATATTACAGATAGTGAAATAGAAAAATACTATAAAGAAAATAGCTTTAACTATACAGATAAAAGTGGAAAAATTAAAGATTTAAAAGATGTAAGAGATTTAGTTATAAATGATTTAAAGCTTAAAAAAATTAAAAAAGAGGCTGCAATTGATAGAAGTAAGTTCAAAAAGAGTAAGCTAAAAGCAACTGAGAGTGTAACCTTAGAAGCAGATGATGCAAAATTACCAACAGATGTTTGGAAAACTATTCTTAATGCAAAAAGTGGTGAGTTTTTAAAGCCAAAAGCTGTAAAAGATAGATATGTTACTATTCATATAAAAGATATTATTAAACCAAGAGTAATGAACTTTAATGAAGCTAAAGAGTTGGCAAAAAAAGATTTTGAAGCTCTTAAAAAAGAGAAAGAGTTAGAGAAATTAGCTAATGAGAGTATGAAAAATGAGGCAAACTTTGATATTGAACCTAAAGATTATATTTCACTATCTAAATTTCAAGTTTTACCTCAATTGACACCACAAGATAGTGCAGTAGCTATTAGAGCTATTTTTGCTAGTAGCAAAAAAATTAATAGTGTAAAAGTTAGTAATGGCATTGTTGTATATGATATAGTAGAACAAAAAATTTTAGATAACAATAAAACATTAAATAGTATGAATAGTGAGATAACTTTAATTAAAAATAGTGAATTAAATAGTAACCTTTTAAAAGAGTTAGCAAGTAAATATAAGACTGAAGTTTATGTTAAGGATATAAAATGAGTAATACGATTTTAGCTATTGATATTGGCTCTATGGCTGTTAAAGCAGTAATTGCAGAGATTGATGAATTTAATGAAATAAAAGTTTTAGGTCATGGAGTTTCAAGATCTTTAGGTGTTAAAAAAGGAACAATTACTAATATTGATTTAGCATCTAAATCTATTAGACAAGCAGTTAGCGATGCTAGAAGAATTGCAGGTAATAATATCTCATCTGCTATAGTATCAATATCTAATGCTTATACAAAAAGCACTGATTCAATAGGAATTGTTAATATTCCTCAAAAAGATATTACTGTAAAAGAGATTAATCGTGCAATGGAAACAGCACTATACAATGCTGATATTCCAAAAGATTATGATGTATTGCATGTGTTGCCTTATAACTTTAAAGTTGATGAACAGAGTAATATTGAAGATCCATATAATATGAATGCTACTCGTATGGAAGTTGAAACTCATATTATCATTGCTCAAAAGTCAAGTCTTAGCAATTTAAAAAAGACAATAGTTTCTGCTGGATTAGAAGTTGAAGCAATTGTTTTAGATAGTTATGCTTCATCAATTGCAACAATTAGTGAAGATGAGAGAGTTTTAGGCGTTGCTACTATTAATTTAGGTGGACAAACTAGTTCTTTAGCAGTATTTAAAGGTAACTCATTGAGATATAATGACTTTCTAAAAGTAGGAAGTGATCATATTACAAATGATATATCTATTGCACTTCACACTCCACTTAGTGTTGCTGAGAATGTTAAGAAAAATTATGGTGATTTAGTAGAAGTAAGTGATGATATATTAGAGTTGCCTTTAATTGGCGATACAGAAAAAACAAACTCTATTCCTCTGAAAGTTGTAAATAGTGTAATTGCTGATAGAGTAGAAGAGGCATTAATGGTTTTATCTAAGCATTTAGATAAAAGTGGATTAAGAGGTAGCATTGGTGCTGGAATTGTATTAACTGGCGGAATGACAAAGTTAAAAAATATTAGAGAGTTTGCACAATCTATTTTCCCTGGTATCTCAATAAGAATTGGGGCGCCAAAAAAATTGAAGGGTTTGTTTGATACTTTAGAGGGGCCAGAAAATTCAACAGTTGTTGGATTGCTTTTGTATAAAGCTGGTAAACATACACAATATGAAGTTGACAATAAAAGAAGACTACTACATCATAAGGAGGAGCAAGATAGTTTGGGTGATATTAAATTAAACAATATTAGCAGTGCTACATCTGCTGTAGATAGTGAGGAGTTAAGTGTAACCAAAACTACTAACAACGAGAGTTCTGGTAATATTGTTTTTTCAGACCTCCCAGGTGTAGAAGAGGGAAGCGGTGATTTTGTATCTAAAATCAAAAATTGGTTAAAACAACTATTTTAAAATAAATAAAACAAAACAAAACAAGGAGAAAGTTATGGATAATAGATTTGAAGTAGAAGTAATGGATAATAGTATAGCACCAGCAGAAGGAGCAATAATCAAGGCAATTGGAGTTGGTGGAGGTGGTGGTAATATGATTAACCACATGGTAGAGCAAAAAATCTCTGGTATTTCACTAATTACTGCAAATACAGATGCACAAGCACTAGATAGTTCACCTGCACCATATAAAATTCAAATTGGTAAAAATGTATCTCGTGGTCGTGGTTGTGGTATGGTTCCTGAAAAAGGAAGAGAGTCTGCACAAGAGGCATATGAGGATATTAAAGAGTCAATTAATGGAGCAGATTTAGTATTTATTGCTGCTGGTCTTGGTGGTGGAACTGGAACTGGTGCAGCGCCAGTTGTTGCACAGGCTGCTAAAGATGTTGGTGCTTTAACTGTTGCAGTTGTAACTACTCCGTTTAAATTTGAAGGTAGAAAAAGAACTAAACTTGCAATGGAAGGTTTAGAAGAGTTAAAAGAGGTAAGTGATTCTATTATTGTTATCCATAATGAGAGAATTTTATCAATTGCAGAGAAAAACTTAGGTGTAAAAGAGAGCTTTAAATTGGTTGATGATATTTTAGCACAAGCAGTATCTGGTATATCAAATGTTATTCTTTCTCACTCTCCAAGTGATATTAACCTTGACTTTGCAGATGTTAGAACAGTTATGGGTCATAAAGGTTTAGCACTTATGGGTGTTGGACACTCTGTTGGTGCAAATGCTGCTTATGAGGCTGCTAACCAAGCTATTAGCTCACCACTATTAGGAGATATTTCTATTAAGGGTGCAAGAGGTGTTTTAGTTCACTTTAATATTCATCCTGATTATCCATTACTTCAAATTTCTGAAGCTATGAATACAATAGAAGAGTTTGCTGATGAAGATGCAAGTGTTATCTTTGGAACAACGACAGATGAGAGTATAGCAGAAGATGAAGTAAGAATTACTATTATTGCAACTGGTTTTGACAAAGAGTCTTTTGTTTCAAAAGGTGAAACAAAAGCAAAAGAGAATAAACCTGCAAATACTACAACTAAAGAGCAACCAATAAGACGCCCAAATGTTATTCAAATAGTTGGTGGTGATAATGAGAGTTATTATGATACTCCAACATTCTTAAGAAAACAAAGAGATTAATTCACTCTTTGTTCTTCTTTTTTTTAAATATAACTCTTTTATAATATAAAATTTAATTTTTCTTATAATTTACATTTATTTTACAATTTATTCACATTTTTTAAATATAATTTTAGTATAATTATTTTATTAAATTTTAAAGGATGACATATGAAAAAAACTTTTTTATCTCTAATTATTGGTTCTGGTTTATTACTAGCGCTTAATCCACAAACTGCTTCTAAAGAGGAGTTAATGAAAATCAAGGGTGTTGGCGAAGCAAAAGCAGCTGCTATTATTAAATATAGAAAATCACACAAACTAAAAACAGAAAAAGATTTAGCAGAAGTTAAAGGTATTGGTGATGTTATTGCTAACAATATTTTAAAAGATGTTTTAAATGGTGAAAAGAGTAGCAAATCTACAAAAAAGAAAACTACTAAAAAGAAGAGTAGTGCTAGTAAAAAAGATAAGATGAGCAATAAAAAAGATAGCTCTAAAAAAGATAAAATGAGTAGTAAAAAAGATGAAAAAAAAGAGTCTATGAAAAAAGATAGTAAATCTAAAAAGAGTGATATGAAAAAGAGCAAATCTAAGAAAAAAGATAGTAAAAAAAGCAAAAAAGCTAAGAAAGCTGCGTAGATTTAGCATAAACAATTAGGCAAACTTTGCCTAATTATTATTTATAAAAATATTATAAAAATATTATAAAAATATTAACTTCTAACATTGCAACATAAGTTGCATCATACCTCTTAACTATATAGTATAATTTTTCAAAAAATAAGGATTTTTAATGGAAAGTGTAAACTTTATATGTCCAAATTGTAAAAAAATCAATAGATTACCTAAAAAAGATAGCTATAAGAAAGCAAATTGTGGTGGATGTGGAGCTTCTTTACTTGATGGTAGAGTTATAGAGGCAACAGATGCAGATTTTGAATATATTATACAAAACTCAACAGTGCCTGTAATTGTTGATTTTTGGGCGCCGTGGTGTGGACCTTGTAGAATGATGGCACCAAATTTTGAAGCAGCAAGTAGAGATTTGGCTCCAAAGGTTCAATTTGTAAAGCTAAATACAGAGAGTAATCCACAAACTGCTGCTGCCTATGGAATTCACTCTATTCCTACAATGATTATATTTAAAAATGGAGCAGAGATAGATAGAGCATCTGGTGCTTTACCAAAAGAGCAAATTGTTTCACTTGCTTCAAGATATATATAGTATAATACTCCTAAAGCTTAAGGAGTATTATTGTGTCTAAAATTAAACTTTTTTTACTAGAAGATGATCCAACACTTAATGAAACAATTGTAGAGTTTTTTGAAGATAATGGATATAGCATTGAATCAACATTTGATGGATATGAAGCTGAATCTATGCTTTATGAAAATAGGTATGATTTAATTCTTTTAGATGTAAATGTTCCAAATTTAGATGGATTTAAACTTTTAAAATCTGCAAGAGAGTTTGGTGTTAAAAGTCCAGTTGTTTATATTACAGCAAGAGATGGATTAGAAGATATAAAGCAAGGTTTTGATATTGGTGCAGAGGATTACATTAAAAAACCTTTTTCTTTGCAAGAGTTAAAAGTTAGAGTTGATGCAATTTTAAAGAGATACAATATAGATAATTCAGAGATAAAACTATTTGATAATGCCTATTTTTATAAAGATAGTGGTGAAGTTAAAATTGATGGTAAAGTTTACAAACTAAGCAATAAAGAGTCAAAACTTTTAGAGATTTTTGTTAACTCAAAAGGTGAAATTCTCTCTCATGATGATATATTTTCTGAACTTTGGGATTATAGTGAAACACCAAGTGATAGTTCACTTAGAACATATATTAAAAATTTAAGAAAAATTGTAGGCAAAGATAGAATTGAGAGCATAAAAAAGAGAGGTTACAGATACATTGCTACAAAGTGAAAAAAAGAGTTTTTTTAGATTTATTTCTATATATATTTTTTTAGTTGTTATCTTAATTGTTACTTTTTCAGTATTTTATTATAATACACATATTGAGCGTATAAAAATAGAACACAAAGCTATAATGCAAGAGTTTTCAACTTTGCAGTTAAGAAGATTAAAGTGGTTACATAACCATTTCCCAAAATACCATACATATCCAAGAGACAGCAGATACAATAGTGCAATTTATGATAACGAGTATAAAGAGATATTTTCTACTCTTATATGCAAAGATGTAAATTTTCAAAAAAATTTTTATTATTGTGGTAATAGTGCAATATATATTAGAAGACTTAGTGATTACTATTTAGGAGCAAAATATTTAATTATAGAGATACCTAAAAATAGCACAATGCTAAAGTCGGCAATATCAAAAATTATTATTTTTGCACTTATATCATTAATTTTTTTAATATATATAGGTTATATTTTGGCAAAAATGTTTGTTAAACCTATGCGTGAATCGATTAATATATTAGATAACTTTATTAAAGATACAACACATGAAATTAATACACCAATTAGCATTATAAATACAAATATAGAGATGCTTGAGAGTGCAAAAAATGAAGAAAAAAGAGTTAAGTATATTAAAAGAATTAAAATAGCATCAAGAACATTAGAAAATATATATAAAGATTTAAGATATTTAACACTTTGTAATGTATCAAATTATAAA
>Ga0256834_1001781_pt1 | contig 14180 bp, 13 predicted proteins | sample 4281140metaG_FD_190536 | JGI IMG/M metagenome (GOLD analysis project Ga0256834, IMG submission 190536) | Hydrothermal vent microbial communities from East Pacific Rise, Pacific Ocean - 4281-140 | ecosystem: Environmental > Aquatic > Marine > Hydrothermal vents | place: Pacific Ocean: East...
ACTAAGTAATGGATGCTTAATAAGTCTCGAAATGACGAATAAAAAACAATAAATTAATAAGACATGAAATCAAAAATAAATGCATTTATGGACTTGGTGAAAGAACGTAATCATCAAGAGCCTGAATTTTTACAAGCAGTGTTGGAAGTTGCTGAAACTGTAATCCCTTATATCGTTTCTAAAGACATTTATCATGGTAAAAATATTCTGTTAAGAATGGTTGAGCCAGAAAGAGTAATTACATTTAGAGTGACTTGGGTTGATGATAGTGGAGAAATTCAAGTAAATAGAGGTTATCGTATTCAAATGAATTCAGCCATTGGACCATATAAAGGAGGTTTAAGGTTTCATCCAACAGTAAATATGAGTATTTTAAAATTCTTAGCTTTTGAGCAAGTGTTTAAAAATTCTTTAACAACTTTGCCAATGGGTGGAGGAAAAGGAGGTTCTGATTTTAATCCGAAAGGAAAATCAGACAATGAAATTATGCGTTTTTGTCATGCTTTTATGAGTGAATTAAGTCGCCATATTGGAGCGAATACAGATGTGCCTGCTGGTGATATTGGAGTAGGAGGGCGTGAAATTGGATTCCTATTTGGACAGTATAAAAAATTACGTAACGAATTTACTGGAGTATTGACAGGTAAAGGTGCTACTTGGGGAGGTTCTTTAATTAGACCTGAAGCAACAGGCTACGGTAATGTGTATTTTGCACAAAATATGCTAACAACAAAGAATGATTCATTTGACGGGAAGATAGTATCTATTTCAGGATCTGGTAATGTAGCTCAATATGCTGCTGAGAAAGTGATAGAATTAGGAGGTAAAGTGGTTACAATGTCTGACTCTTCAGGCTATATTTATGATGCTGAAGGGATTGATGCCGATAAATTGGCATTTGTGATGGATTTAAAGAACGTAAAGAGAGGAAGAATTAAAGAATATGTAGCACAATATCCAAATGCGAAATTTGTAGCAGGAGAAAAACCATGGGTAGAAAAATGTGATATTGCATTGCCTTGTGCAACACAAAATGAATTGGATGGAAATGCAGCTAAAACTTTAGTTGCTAATGGATGTACTTGTGTAAGTGAAGGTGCAAATATGCCATGTACACCAGAGGCAATTACTACATTTCATGAAAGTAAGATTTTATTTGCTCCAGGTAAAGCCTCTAATGCTGGAGGAGTTGCGGTTTCTGGTTTAGAAATGAGTCAAAATTCATTGCGTTACAATTGGACAAGAGAGGAAGTAGATGCAAAATTGAAGCAAATAATGGCTGATATTCATGCGGCTTGTTTAAAATATGGAACTAATGAAGATGGTTCTGTTGATTATGTAAAAGGTGCAAATATTGCAGGTTTTGTTAAGGTAGCAGATGCTATGTTGGCTCAAGGTGTAGTATAGGTACTCACAACCATTCCAAAAAAGGAGAGAGTGAAATTTAATAAAGACCTAACAGATTTTCAAAACCTGTTAGGTCTTTGTTGTTAAAATTTAGAAATGTAATTTTCAAAATAAAACTTAGCCAAATTTTAATAAATTGTAGCTAAACATGAAAGACGTTATTAATCCTTCATTTTATTATTTGGATTTACAACTTACTTTTATTGTGAAGTCACTTTTTTTAAGATGTTGTCAGTCTATTTTTGTAATTTTATAAAGTGAATGAAATTCAACCTCTTCGTAAAATAATCCATGTAGATATGGATGCTTTTTATGCTTCGGTAGAGCAACTAGACAATCCAGAGTTAAGAGGGAAGCCTCTTGCTGTTGGAGGTGAAGGTAAGCGTGGTGTGGTTTCTGCTGCAAGTTATGAAGCTCGTAAATTTGGTGTCAGGTCAGCTATGAGTGGGGTAATGGCTAGAAGAAATTGTCCACACTTAATTTTTGTAAAACCTCGTTTTGAGCGTTATAGCGAAATTTCAAAAGCCATACGTAAGATCTTTTTTGAGTATACTGATTTGGTTGAACCTTTATCTTTAGATGAAGCTTATTTAGATGTTACTCATAATAAAAAGAATTTTTCTTCAGCAACTATTCTTGCTAAAGAAATTAGACAGCGTATTTTTGATGAGTTAGGTTTGCATGCCTCGGCAGGTATTTCTATTAATAAATTTGTAGCTAAAATAGCTTCTGATATTAATAAGCCTAACGGACAAAAAACAGTAGCCCCTGAAGAAGTAATTCCTTTTTTAGAAAAATTAGACATCAAAAAATTTTATGGAGTAGGTAAGGTCACCGCAGCAAGAATGTATAATTTAGGGATATTTACAGGGAAGGATTTAAAAACAAAGTCTTTAGAGTTTTTAACACAGTATTTTAAAAAATCGGGTAAGCATTATTATCAAATTGTAAGAGGTATTCATAATAGTGAGGTTAAAACGGATAGAGTACGAAAATCAGTTGCAGCTGAACATACTTTTCATACCAACCTTACTTCAGAAATTTACATGATTGAAAAGCTAGAGCAGATAGCTTCTGAGCTAGAAAAACGACTTCAAAAGCCTAAAATTTCAGGTAAAACAATCACCTTAAAAATAAAGTATAGTGATTTTACACTACAAACCCGAAGTAAAACAATGCCTTATTTTATTAGTGACAAAGATATATTTCTTGATGTTGCTAAGCAATTATTGTATCAAGAAAAGATGCAAAATTCAGTAAGGTTATTAGGTTTGTCTTTGACAAATTTAAATACCAATCCTAAAAAAAAGAAAGAGGCTAAGGTTGAAGTGCAGTTGAAATTAGAATTTTAATGTTTAGATTGTCCGCTCAGCCATAAGTATCATTATTTTCATTAACTTTGGAATACTCTTTGTATATATTTATATAAATCATTTGACATGAAAAATTTAATTTATATAGTTGCTATTTTAAGCCTTTTGGTGTTTAGCTGTAGTACACCTAAAAAAGCTATAGCTACAAAAGAAGAACCTGTTAGAATAGCTAATGATAGTTTAGAGTATGAAATCATAATTTTAGATATTGGTTTTACTAGCTATTTAGCAATGGCAAAACCTATGAGCTACTATTCGGTCAGTACACTTGAATCAAAAAATAGAGTGTATGTAAGTGAATGGAACAATAGAGCTAGAAACCTTTCTAGATATGATGCGAGTATCTATGAAAATATAATAGATTTTCAGCCTCATATTGATTATGGACTAGAAGTCAATTATAAGCTATACCAGTATTTTCAATTTGCTCAGAAAAAATATAAGATGCGTTTAGGGAGTTTTAGGATTGATTAAAACCCAAACCTTTGTGGACCACCTCTTCGAATTTCTTCATTTGCTGACATTTCAAATTTATTAAAGTTTTCTCTAAAAGCATTAGACAATTTAAAAGCCATTTTATAATAAGCTTCGTCATTGTTCCATGTTGTTTTCGGACTTAATACATCAGTAGGTACTCCAGGGCATTTTCTTGGTTGAGCAACTCCAAAAACTGAATGAATATGATAATCTTCATAACAATATTTACCTAAATCTCCATTTAAAGCAGCATTAATCATTGCTCTAGTATATTTTAATTTCATTCGAGTGCCAATTCCATAAGGGCCTCCTGTCCATCCTGTATTTACTAGCCAAACACTAACATTAGAATCTTTCATTTTTTTGCTTAACATTTCTGCATATTTTGCAGGATGTAGCGGCATAAACGGAGCTCCGAAACAAGCTGAAAATGAAGGGACAGGTTCTGTAACCCCAGCTTCTGTGCCAGCAACTTTAGCAGTGTAGCCAGAAATAAAATGATAGGCAGCTTGATTGGGTAATAATCTAGAAATTGGAGGTAAAACACCAAAAGCATCAGCAGTTAAAAAGAATATATTTTTTGGGTTACCTGCCAATGAAGGTATTTGAATATTATTGATATGATGTATTGGGTAACTAACTCTCGTATTTTGAGTAATAGAAGTATTTGTGAAATCAACTTCGTCTGTGTTTGGTTTACAAACTACATTTTCAAGTAATGCACCTGGTCTGATAGCATTGTAAATATCAGGTTCGTTCTCTTTAGATAAGTCAATGACTTTGGCGTAACAGCCACCTTCAAAGTTAAAAATGACATTATCTTTTGTCCACCCATGCTCATCATCTCCAATTAATCTTCTTTTTGGATCGGCAGATAATGTGGTTTTACCAGTGCCAGATAAACCAAAAAATATAGCTGTCTCACCATTTTCTCCTACGTTTGAAGAACAATGCATAGGTAAAGTTTCTTTCTCTACTGGTAAGATGAAGTTTAAGGCAGAAAAAATACCTTTTTTTATTTCTCCAGTATAACCAGTTCCGCCAATAAGAGCAATTTTTTTACTGAAATTTAATATGGCAAAATTATGTTGTCGAGTACCATCTTTTGAAGGAACAGCCATAAAGCTAGGGGCTTGAAGTATTGTCCATTCTGGCTTGAAGTTTTTAAGTTCATTTTCATCAGGCCTTAAAAACATATTATAAGCAAATAAGCTTGACCAAGGTAATTCTGAAATTATTCTGATATTTATTCTATAGTTTTCAGCAGCACAAGCATAAGAATCTCTTGCATATAATTCTTTATTTGAAAGGTGAGCAACAACCTTGTTGTATAGTTGGTCAAATTTATCCTCTTCAAACGGAATGTTAATATCGCCCCACCAAACCTTATCCTTAGTAATATGATCTTTAACGATAAATCTATCAAGTGGAGAGCGTCCAGTGAACTCACCAGTATTTACCATCAAAGCACCAGACTTCGCAATCTTACCTAGGTTCTTTTCAACACAAATATTCGTTAATTCTTCAGGATCAAGATTCCAGTGTACAGTTGCATTCTTTATTCCGTAATTTTCTACAGTATGGTTTGTAGGTTGAGCTAATTCTTCCATTTAAGGTTTAATTAAAAATTTCGACAAAATTAAGTAAAATTATTTGTAACGAAAACGTTTGCGTAAAAAAATATTGTACTAAAATCACTTCTTTTTATTGAAGTTTATAAGCATTAAAAGCCAACCAAAAATAAATAGTAATCCGCCCAATGGTGTAATAAACCAAATTGATTTTGGATCAATACCTCCAGCTGTTATTGCATAAATTGAACCAGAAAAAAATAAAATCCCTATAAAGAACAGCCAACTGATTGTATTTTTTGTTTTTGATGAGAAACCTGAATAAGTATTTATAAAAAGGAGAACAATTACATGATACATTTGATAGCGTACACCTGTTTCAAAACTTTTTAATGCATCTATATCCAGTTTTTCTTTTAATGCATGTGCTCCAAAAGCTCCTAGAATTATAGCTAAAGCTCCTAGAATTGACGTAATTATTAAGTTTCTATTCTTCATTTGAATTCATTTTGTCAATGTAAAAATATGACTTAAATTTATACTATTAAAAAATTAAAACATGAAATTGGTTACTGTGCTTAATTCAAGGGTTTTATATGAACTGCAAATTGTAAAAGGGAAACTAGAAAGTGAAGGGATAAAGAGTTTCATTGCAGATGAGAACATGAATACAATTGGTTTCTCAGAAGAATATAGGCTTCAAATAGACGCTACAGATGTAATCAAAGCTAAATTTATTTTAAATAAAATTAACAAATGAGAAAAATTTTAATAATTGGTGCTGGTCGTTCATCAGCATCATTGATAAAGTATTTATTAGATAAATCTATTGAAGAGAATCTACAAGTTATTGTAGCAGACCTTACACTTGAAATGGCTCAATCTAAAATTAATGGTCATAGTAATGGTAAGGCTATCACTTTAGATGTTTTTGAAGCTAAAGCTAGAGCAGAGGCAATTCAAGAAGCAACTATTGTAATTTCAATGTTACCAGCTCGTTTTCATATTGAAGTAGCAAAAGATTGTGTAACCTATAAAAAAAGTATGGTGACGGCATCGTATATTTCTACTGAGATGAAAGCCTTAGATATAGATGTGAAAAAGCAAGGCCTAGTTTTTATGAATGAAATTGGTTTAGATCCTGGTATCGACCATATGAGTGCGATGAAAGTTATTGATAAAATTCGTGAAGATAAGGATGCTAAATTGTTGCTTTTTGAATCTTTTACAGGTGGTTTGGTTGCACCTGAAAGTGATACAAATCTATGGAATTATAAATTTACTTGGAATCCTAGAAATGTAGTGTTGGCAGGACAAGGTGGTGCTGCAAAATTCATTCAAGAAGGTACTTATAAATACATTCCTTATCATAAATTATTTAGACGGACTGAAATTTTACATGTAAACGGAAATGGTAAGTTTGAAGCCTATGCGAATAGAGATTCACTAAAATACCGTAAAATTTATGGCTTGGAAGATATCTTGACTTTGTATAGAGGGACCATACGTAAAATTGGTTTTTCTAGAGCTTGGAATATGTTTGTACAATTGGGTATGACTGATGATAGCTATATAGTAGAAGGCTCAGAACATATGTCTTTTCGTGATTTCACCAATTCTTTTTTGGCATATAATCCCAATGATTCGGTAGAATTAAAATTACGCTCTTATCTTAAAATAGATCAAGATGATGTTGTTTGGGAGAAGTTGGTTGAGCTTGATATCTTTAGTCAGACTAAAAAAATAGGGTTAAAAGATGCGACACCAGCACAAATTTTGCAAAAAATATTAATGGATAGCTGGACATTAGAAGAAGAAGATAAAGATATGATTGTAATGCAGCATAAGTTTGGATACGAATATAAAGGTGAAAAACATCAAATAGAATCAAGTATGGTAGTAGTTGGTGAAGATCAAACCTATACGGCTATGGCAAAAACTGTTGGATTACCTGTCGCAATTGCAACCTTAAAAATTCTAAATGGTGACATTACAACTCCAGGGGTGCAATTGCCAATTACTAAAGAGGTTTATGAGCCTATTTTAAAAGAATTAGAAGAGAATGGTATTGTGTTTAAAGAGGTTAAAGTACCATATTTAGGTTATAACCCTGAAAATGTGAATGGGTGATTTATAGTTAGTATTTTTTTTTCAATAATTTCATTAAAGTGTTTTAATCTTTTTCTAATGAATTTAGTTCTCCATATTCAATATAGGTAATAATTCTTTTAGGAAATTTACAACTGGTAAAATTGGCTTACAAGATCATGGTAATAAAGTATGGTACAGAAATATTAAAATTCAAGAATTATAATACTAAAAAAGAGTATAATATAAATAGACAAGAGGTTTTTGGCTATTAAATCCATTTAGAATAGGTTTACTTTTCCTGTGGATATTTTAAATCTACTTGCTCTCTGACTGTATCTAAAATAGAAATTAAATCCAAACTATTTTGATGAGACCAAAATTCACTTTCTATTTTATTTGCTCGTAAACAATTATGACATTCGAGAATTTCATGGCTAAAACCAAGCCCAAGTGGTGGCAATTCAAAAGTCTTTTTCTTAGAATTTTTAACCAACATAAAGGATGGTGGTACATGCCAACGACTATTAATAAAAATATCACCTTTAGTCCCACGGATTAATGCTTGTTTTTTACTTGAATCTGAAGTAAAACTACAATACAAATCGGCCTTAGCATTCTCATATTTAAAATGCATAGATGTTTCTATATCACATTTGGTTTCCTTATGAAAAATTGATTTCGCAATAATCTTTTTTGGGATTCCTAAAAATAAATACGCCAAAAATGTTGGGTAAATTCCAATATCTAATAAGGCTCCTCCACCTAAACTTAATGCTAATGTTCTACTATTTATAGTACTTGTCAATACAAAAGAAAAATCAGCATGAATATATTCTACTTCTCCTATTTCTCCATTATCTATCCGTTCTTTAATCGCAATTAAACTTGGGTTAAAACGTGTCCACAATCCTTCCATAAAGAATCTGTTTGTACGCTTTGAAGTCTCAATCATTGCCAAAGCTTCATTTTTATTGAGTGCTAAGGGTTTTTCACAGAGTACATGTTTGCCATGTTCCATTGCTTTAATACTTAACTCTGCATGAGAATTGTGTGGTGTCGCTATATAAACAACATCTACATTTGCATCAGAAAATAATTCATCATAACTATCATAAGCTTTCTCTGAGTTGTGTTGTTGAGCAAATTCAGAAGCTCTATCCATACTTCGTGATGCTACAGCTACCAATTCTGCATCATCTATTAAAGCTAGGTCACTTGCGAATTTATTGGCAATATTGCCACAACCAATGATGCCCCATCCTATTTTTTTACCAAGATTCATTATAGTAATATAATTTTGATGTGAAAATACTATTTTAACTAAAAAGATACAATATAATATAGAAAACTATTTTTCACAAACTTATGTCCGATAGTTTTTATATATTTATCCAGTTTATATACCTAAAAAACTATGACAGACAGTTACGGATTCCTATCAGTATTACCTCCTTTAATTGCAATTGTTTTTGCAATAAGAACCAAACAAGTTTATATTTCATTATTATTCGGAATTTGGTTTTCTTGGCTAATCATAAATGATTGGAATGTTTTTACAGGTACTCTTGAAGCGATTAATAGTTTAGTTGATGTTTTTCAAGATCCTGGGCAAACCAGAACTATTATTTTTAGTGCTTTGGTAGGAGCATTACTCCTTTTTATTCAATACTCAAAAGGTGTTGAAGGCTTTGTAAATAAACTCAATATTCTAATTGATTATTTTGAAAAAAAACAAGCAGGATATAGCCGGGTAATCATACAAATTCTGGCTTTACTCACAGGTATTTTATTATTTGTAGAAACGAGTATTAGTTCGTTAACGGTAGGGACACTTTATCGACCAGTTTTCGATAAATTAAAAATTCCGAGAGAGAAATTAGCTTATATCGCTGATTCTAGCTCTGCACCAACCTCAATAATTATTCCTTTTAATGCTTGGGGAGCTTTTATTATGGGCTTGTTACTTACACAAGGTATAGAACAACCATTTTCAATGTTATTGTCATCCATAAAATATAATTTTTATCCTTTTATAGCTATAATTATTGTCTTTTTAGTGATTGTTACAAAGAAAGATTTTGGTCCAATGGCTAAGGCGGAAAAGAGAACTAAAGAAACAGGTAAATTGTTAAATGATAATGCCAAACCTTTAATTTCTGATACGATAACTTCTTTAAAACCTAAAGAAGGGATCAAGGCTAGAGCTTATAATATGGTTATTCCTTTAGCAACTATGGTGTTGATGATGCCATTCTTTTTGGCATATACAGGCTGGAATGAGGTTGAAAGTTTCACCTCTTTTGGTAATCATTTATCGCAAGCTTTTGGTAAGGGGTCAGGTTCATCATCAGTATTGTATGCCGTGATTTCTTCAATTCTTATTGCGATGATTATGTATAGAACACAAGGTATAATGAGAACTAATGAAATGGTAGATTTAGTGTTGAAAGGAATTAGCGAACTTATGCCATTGGCATTGCTAATGGTGTTGGCATTTGCAATAAATCATGCATGTAAAGAGCTAGGTACTGGTCAGTTTATTGCAGATTGGTCTAAAAGCTGGTTAACACCCGAATTATTGCCAGCATTAATTTTTATAATTAGCTCTGTTATTGCATTTTCAACAGGTACTTCTTGGGGTACTTTTGGTATTATGATGGCTATTTCAATCCCTATGGCAACAGCACATCAAATGGATCCAACTATGGTTGTTGCAGCGACATTGGGTGGAGGTGTATTTGGTGACCATTGTTCGCCTATTTCTGACACTTCCATAATTTCTTCAATGGCATCTGCAAGTGATCATATTGATCATGTAAAAACACAATTGCCCTATGCTTTAATTGGAGGAATACTGACTACGATTCTATATCTAATTATGGGCTTTGTTGTAAAATAACAATACCTTTGCGTTGTAATTTGATTATATGACAAAACATAAAGCTGGCTTTGTAAATATTATTGGCAACCCAAATGTGGGTAAGTCAACCTTGATGAATGCCTTTATTGGAGAGCGATTGTCTATTATAACTTCAAAAGCTCAAACTACACGTCACCGCATTTTAGGAATTGTGAATGGTGACGATTTTCAAATTCTATTTTCTGATACTCCAGGAATTATAAAGCCAGCGTATGAATTACAAGCTTCTATGATGGATTTTGTAAAGTCGGCCTTTGAGGATGCTGATATTTTAATTTATATGGTTGAGATAGGAGAGAGGGAATTAAAAGATGAAGCCTTTTTTAATAAAATTACCAACTCAGCAGTTCCTGTTTTATTATTGCTTAATAAAATTGACCTTTCATCTCAAGAAGAGGTAGAAGAGAAAGTTGCCTATTGGCAAGAGAAAGTTCCCAATGCTTTAATTTATCCAATATCAGCTTTACGAAATTTTAATGTAGAAACTATTTTTGAAAAGATAGTTGAGCTGTTACCAGAATCACCAGCTTTTTATCCTAAAGATCAATTGACCGATAAACCAGAACGATTTTTTGTAAATGAAGCGATACGTGAGAAAATATTAATCCACTATAAAAAGGAAATTCCTTATGCGGTTGAAATTGATACCGAAGAATTTTTTGAAGAAAAAAACATCATTAAAATTCGTTCTATAATTATGGTAGAACGAGATTCTCAAAAAGGAATCATTATTGGCCATAAAGGAGCAGGCTTAAAACGTGTAGGGTCAGAAGCTCGGAGGGATTTAGAAAAATTTTTCAGCAAAAAAATATACTTAGAACTCTATGTGAAAGTGAATAAAAACTGGCGAAATAACATCAAACAATTACGTAAATTTGGGTACAAAGACTGATCCCATCCTATACCCTTCCCAAAGGGAGGGACTTCTAAACAAAACTTTAGCATCTAAACAAAAAAATCATGGCACAAAACAAACAATTACTTTTGCAAAAAAGGCCTGTAGGCTTACCTAAAAGTGATACTTGGAAATTGGTCGAAACGATGATACCTGAGCCCAAGGAAGGTGAATTTTTAATAAAATGTGAGTATGTTTCATTAGATCCTGCCATGCGAGGATGGATGAATGACAAACGGTCTTACATTGCTCCAGTTCAAATAGATGAAGTAATGAGAGCCGGTGGTGTAGGTAAAGTAATTGCATCTAGAAATTCTAAATTTACAGTAGGTGATTCAGTTTATGGTATTACGGGTGTACAACAATATGTAGTTACTGACGGCAAAGGCTTTCATAAAGTTGATCCTTCATTAGCACCTTTACCCATGTATTTAGGAACTTTTGGAATGCCTGGAATGACAGCTTATTTCGGAATTTTAAAAGTTGGTGAGCTTAAAGAAGGTGATGCTGTTTTAGTTTCTGGTGCAGCTGGTGCTGTTGGGAGTGTTGTAGGGCAAATTGCTAAAATTAAAAACTGTAAAGTTATTGGTATTGCTGGTGGAGTTGATAAATGTAAGTACTTAATTGATACCTTAGGTTTTGATGGGGCTATAGATTATAAAAATGACGATGTTAAAGCAAAAATAAAAGAATATTTCCCTAAAGGAATTGATGTCTATTTTGACAATGTTGGTGGGGAAATTTTAGATGCTGCTTTAGGAAGATTGGCAATGCATGCTCGGATTGTTATCTGTGGAGCTATTTCACAATATAACAATACTGATGAGGTTAAAGGGCCTTCAAATTACCTGTCATTATTAGTGAGTAGAGCAACGATGAAAGGTATGGTTGTTTTTGACCATGCTAAAGATTATGGAAAAGCAGCTCAGCAAATGGGGCAGTGGATGCTTGAAGGAAAACTAAAATCTAAAGAAGATATTTATGAAGGTATCGAGAATTTTCATGAAACTTTTTTAAGACTATTTTCTGGCGATAAAATGGGGAAATTGGTATTGAAGGTTAGTGAGGGTTAATTTAGACCTGATTTTTGATGGTATTTTGTAATTTCAAATTGAGATAAATCTAAAATTACCAGTACTAGCCATTTTAGATTTAGCAAAAAGTTAAGTTTGTTTTTGTTGTAAACGTAATTATAGAGGTATTGAAAATTTTTAAGTTAAAGGTTTTATGCTTGTACTAGTATAAAAAATCTAGCATAAATAAGAAGCCTTAAAAACTACAACCCTAATAATTTTTTACCTTCTTCACTAACTAAAGCTGTTGACCAAAGTGGGTCAAAAACAATATCAATATTTATTATAAAGTCTTGATGTTTTTGTTTAATAGCTTCTTTTACACTACTGATAATGGTTTCTCCTAACGGACAAGAAGGTGTGGAAAATGTCATTTCAATATTGATATTTTTTTCACCATCATAAGTAACTTCATAAATCAATCCTAAATCAACAATATTGATTTCAATTTCAGGATCCATTACATTTTTTAATAATTCTAACACTTCCAATTCAAAAATTGTTATTTCTTCTTTATTCATTTTTTTCTATTATTTTAACTTTATGAAAAATCATTTTAAACACATTGATATTATATAATATGGCTACTACCAACAATAAATAACTTCCTATTTTTATCAACCAAATTTCGCTAAAAAGTATTCCTAAAATCATAGATAAAATAAAAAATAAATAAATATAATAATGAATGTTTGCTATTTTTTCTGAATATAATTCTCTAGGCATAGGCGTTTTTGTTTTTCCAACCAAATTTGAATATTTATCTAACCAAATTACAAAAGGTAACGTTTTATAGGTTTGCCCTAAAATGAGTGTTGTAATAAATCCAAAAATTATAGAAAACCCATATAAAGTAGTTATTCTATAAATTAATGTTTGTTCAATACCAAACCCTATCGTTATAGCCAAACTCAATACTATGGGTAAAATAATACTTATTATGGCTAACATAGTAGGTTTCATGCCAATATCTAATTTTTTACGCATTCTTTTTTTATACGAATCATATACAAATGATGTAAAAAATAAAACTCCTATAACAATAGAAAGCCAAAAAAGGATATTGATAGAGTTTTGATGAATAAAAAACCAGTTTATTGATAAAGCTACTAAACCAGAATTAATAAAATAATAAGCATATATTAATTTTTTATTATTTAGTTCGTGTGAAACCAAAAACATAGGTATAAGTATAGATGATACACCAATAATTAAAAGTAAAAACCAACCTATCAATCCAATGGTTGCATGAATTTTCAAGTAATGTAAGTGGATTTCAGATAAAAAATTGTACTTAAAATTAAATGCAATCAAGGTTCCAATCAGTTCAGTAATGGCTAACCAAAAGACAGCAGTAATCACAAATCTTGACGATATATTCTTTAATTTTGAATTTTTATAGGAAAGAAATATATTAATGATAAAGAGCAATAACGAAATAAACATTAACAATGATGCATAAATAAGTAAACTGGTATATGCTCCAATCCAAAAGGTATAGGTTAAAAATAAAACACTAAATCCCGATAGCCAAAATGTGAATTTTGCTAGTCTTTCACTATACAATGAAGTTTCAAAAACTACTGGAACTAACTGATATAATGCCCCAAAAACAATCATAACAGCCCAACCCAATACTGCCATGTGTGTAATGGCAATAATTTTATTATCAAAATAGGAATCTAGTAAATTACTGTCGGCTATAATTATCATAATCGACAACATAAAAAGTGCTAATGAGCCAAAAATAAAATGAGGCTTTACAACACTAGCTTTTGGTGCGTTGTTAGAGTTTAAATTACTCATTTACTATTAATTACCTTTATATATTAATAATTTTGTATGGTTAGAATCTATTTCTTTATATAAAATTTCGAAATTTCTCTGCTCCAATTCAGGCAATAAAAATTGCGGTATTTTTTTATGATCTACATATAAAGCTTGTCCTTTTTCTAGAGTTTCAATTTCTTTTAAAATTTGTACCATAGGTTCAGGCATTTCTAATTGCCTAACGTCAATACTTTTATAATTACTTCCAATAAAAGCCAATTGCTCATCAAAAGTTTTCTTGTTTTTTTTAATAACTTCTGTCACTTCATTATCGACCCATTTTGTTTTATTCTTTTTGAAAAAGGTATGAACTACTCCTTCTTCAGAACGTTCTGTCCATGAATCATAACCTTTAGATTGTAACTTTCGTATCAACGGAATGGGTTCAAAAGAATTGATTATTTGCAGGGTTTCCCCATCTTTTAATTCTTTTACTGCCTGCATAATAATTTTAAAAGGATCCACTCCTTGATCTAAGGATGGACGAACATCTAATGTTGTCATATTTTTAATATTTTTGAGTTGTGAGGTTAGATTTGTACT
>Ga0256834_1001782_pt1 | contig 14177 bp, 15 predicted proteins | sample 4281140metaG_FD_190536 | JGI IMG/M metagenome (GOLD analysis project Ga0256834, IMG submission 190536) | Hydrothermal vent microbial communities from East Pacific Rise, Pacific Ocean - 4281-140 | ecosystem: Environmental > Aquatic > Marine > Hydrothermal vents | place: Pacific Ocean: East...
AATGCATATAAAAAGAAAAGGTTTTGATTACATGATCAGGGCTATGCCAGAAATTATCCAAGAGTATCCAGATGCAGAACTGCACATCGTCAGCAATGGCCCCAGAACTCCTTATCTAAAGAGATTGGCTGCAAAGATTGGTATAAGCAAGAAAGTTTTTTTCCATGGCAGAGTTAGTGATAGGAAGTTGCTGGAATTATATCACTCATCAAGAGTTTTCTGCCATCCATCACTATCCGAAAGCTTCTCGCCTGTCAGAGCAGAGGCTATGGCAACCGGCAGACCCATTGTCGCAACAAACACAGCATCCGGCGCAGAAGAACTAATCGACAGAAAGTGTGGAATACTCGTTAAAGCCGCGGATTCCAGTGTTCTTGCAGAAGCTGTGAAAAAACTTTTTAGCGATTACAGAATATGCATAAGGATGGGCTGGTGTGGAAGGAAAAAAGTTGAAAAAAAGTACGACTGGAAGCTTGTGGTTCATAAATACAGCAAGCTATACGAATCATTGGTGTGAACTATGGAGCGCAGAAACATTGTAATGGTAACTTGGGATAGTGTGAGAGCAGATCACTGCAGTTGTTACGGATATTCGAAAGAAACAACACCATTTCTCGACTCCATGGCCAGAAAAGGACTGAAGTTTGAGAACGCAATAGTTAGTGGACTGCCAACACCGGTTTCCATGTGCGGTATTTTTACGGGGAAACACTGTTCCTCCGGCAAAGTTAAGGGAAAAACTCTTGCCCAGGTATTAAAAAGGAGAAACTACTCTACCGGGGCTTTTCATTCGAATCCATTTGCCTCGAGGTTTTACGGATTTGACAGAGGATTTGACGTATTCAATGATTATATTATAAAAGAGAGTGACAAAGAATATGCAAGAAACTCAAACCTTTTAAGAAAAGCCGTTACGAAAATTATATTAAAATCAGGTCTTAATATTGAGAGATTTAGATTTTATTACAATTTAATTTGCGTTTTAATCAAAAACAGGTACGATGTTGGATTAAAGTTCAGTGATTTTTACAGCGAAGTAATTGACTGGGTTAGCAAACAGGATACTTATTTTCTCTGGATTTTACTGATCGACACGCACTTTCCGTACGTGCCGGAGAGCATGAACAGAATCGAGAAAATAAAATCCATGATTACTTACGACAGGCTGTACTCATGTGGTCTAACCCGCAGACTTGATAGAAAAGATATAGATAAAAATAAAGTAAAATATATTATCAAAGCCTACGATCAGTGCATATCTGAGGCCGATCGAATGACGAAGAGGCTGTGGAAGGACATAGGTGATACCGATCCCATATTCATAGTTCACGCAGACCACGGTGAAGCTTTTGGGGAACATGGATTTTTTGGGCATCCTCCTGAACACTACGAATATTTGATCAGGGTACCATTAGTAATATATAATGCAGATGTCAGGGAAAAAATAAATATGCCTACAAGCCTGCTCAGGTTACCATCGATCGTATGTGATCTGGCCAAAATTCCAGAAAAGTCTTGCGTCTTGAGCCCTTTCAGATACACACTTCCGATAGTCGAAAACAAACTTGATGGTGGACTGAGAATTACAGTCAGAGATGAAGAATGGAAACTTATAACGAATCCGGATAGGGAGAATGAACTTTACAATATCAAGCACGATCCGATGGAGCTTGAAAATCTGATTGATCAGGAATTAGATATAAAAAGAGAACTTGAAAAGCACGTGTACAAACACATAAGATTGAGATATGAACTAAGTAAATTGAGCGATCGTATAAAGAGATTAAGGATTTAATTAAATTCTTCGCAAATTTGTTCTAATCTTTCAAGTATTTTCTGGATTCTCAGGATTGGACGCGAAGAGTTCAACATTTTCTTGGATTACTCTGTCTGGCAGTGTCAAGATATACTCCTCCAATAGTTATAGAATGTCATAAAGCTCTCTACCAGCTCTGTACAGAATCAAAGGAACTCCTAAAAGGAAACCTATTCCAACCTTTGTCCTCTCCTTAAACCTCGAAAAGAACCCTTCCACAGCATTCCTTTCACCGAAAGTTTCGTGTCTGTACTTCAACCCAAGCCTTTGTAAAGCCCATAGATACCAGAATCCTCTATCAACAACTATTTCTGGCTTATTTTCGCAGTACCTCAAAACTTCTCTTAAGAAAACGTAGGCTTCAAAGCTCCCTCTGCTTTCAGAAGCCCATATAGCTAAGCATTCCTTTGTATCTACGTCTATTGCAGCCCATACGAAAATTAACTTCTTCTCAAGCTTAATTTTGGTTTCATCTATTGCAACAAGTCTTCTTTTCTTCTTTCTTGGATGTTTTAAGACTGTCTTGAGTTTGTGGTAGTAGATTCTAACTGATTCATAGCTTATTTCTTCGAATAGAGATAGATAATCACTTGTTTTTCTCAAAGAAAGGTCAAAACTATTGGAGAAGTAGAAGTATAATAGAGCTGCTAGTATTTTAAATTCTACATTTTTCTTATTCCTCCGAAAGACTTTTGTAGACTTGATGTAATCTACTAATTGCCTTAGAGCAGGTTGCATATACTGTATCTTAGTTATTTATTTTTTGTTGCTATTTTTGACAGCACCGGATAAAACGGACTAAAAATGATTCTATCAGCAAAAATATGTGCGTAAAATTTTATAGCATTAATTTAAAAATTAAACTTGCTCGGGGCATATTTGAGATATTGAGGGAAGGATGGGGTAATTTTGACCCAAAACTGATCGAAAAACCTTAAAAACACGATTTGTTAAAGAGCAACTCAATGAGTAATGTGTTGTTCATATATGCAGGAATGCACGAGGCTCATAAGCCGTTCGTCGAGGCTGTAAATGCGGATGTTTATCCTGCTTATCGTAGTAATGCTAATGGATTTAGGAGGTTTATTGAAGCATTCAGAATGGCCAAGGAATATCCGAATTATGATGTTTACTTGCTTGAAGGTGGAATGCCGATGTTTCCCGTTTATATTAAAAAGAAAATAAGAAAAGATATTATAGTTATAGGTCTTTTAGCAGATGAGACATTCATAAACCTCGTTGAGAGACAGCCACATTATTCTTTCGCTGAAACTTTAATTCATAGAATTTCTGTGAGATGTCTAGATGGGGCAATATCAGTATCTCCAATGGTTAAGGAGTATGCCGAGAAGATTATTGATGTGCCAATAGAAATAGCAAGACCACCAATCTCAAAAGAGAATTTCGTGAAGCTTAGTAAAGTTAAGCCTGACTTAGAGTCCAATGTTGTAATTTCGGTTGGACAACCGAGATACAGCATAGGAATGGATATTCTTGCTGAGCAGTTTAAACTGGTAAAGAAAGAGTATCCAGAGCTGGAATTATGGATTGTTGGGAAAGGACATCCTAAAGAATATGAAAAAGTTGATGGTGTTAAGGTTTTGGGCTACGTTGAAGACCTTTCTGAAGTTTTCGAAGAAGCAAGCCTATTTGTTCATGCTGGTAGATGCTCAGCTTATCCAGTGGCGACGCTCGAAGCGATGAGAGCCGGTTTACCAGTTGTGGTTTCAACAATGACTGGAACAAAGGAGATTGTTGAGAAAATAGAGACACAGATTAAAACAGAGTTTAACTTAAATTATGACAGTAACAAATTTATACAACCACTAGATAGAGTTTTTGAAGGAATTGTAGAATATTACAAACTCGACATCGAGGTAAGAGAGAGGCTGTCGGAGTTGTATAAAAAAGAATCTGAGGAGTTCGAGCTTGGGAAGAAAAAGAGGGAGTTTAGAGAAGTTTTTGAGAGACTAGTGGAAAGGATTAGGATGATAAGATGATAAGCGTTATCATTTTAACAAAGAACGAAGAAGAAAATATAGGCAAATGTTTAGAATATCTATATAACCAAACATATCAGGATTTTGAAGTAATTGTGGTTGATGCAAATTCTACAGACAGAACTGTTGAAATAGTGAAATCATACGGAGCTAAAGTTATAAAAGAAAAAAAGAAAGGGGGATTTGGATATGCGAGAAATTTGGGTATTAAACACGCTAAAGGAGACTTAATCGTGTTTTTGGATGCCGACGTTTTTTTAATTGATAAGAAAACTCTTGAAAAATCTTATGAATCTCTTATAAATTATAAAGTAGATGGTGTATGGGGGAGACTTATATTTTCAGACACACCACTGGGAATGTATTTGTCAAGACCCTATGATGTTCCATTAACAATTACTGAAAACTGGGGACATCGCCCTCCAAGAACGACTTCGTATTTAATGTTAAAAAAAGAAATATTTAATAATGTTGGATATTTTGACGAAACTTTTAATATTGGTTGTGAGGATCAAGAATTTTTCTATAGATTATATAAACATAGAAAGAAGTTATTATATAATCCAGATATAAAAGTATTTCATAACATACCTAAATCAATTGAAATTCATAAAAAGAAAGCATATAGGGATGGGATTGGTTTGCGAAAGTTATACATAAAATATGGTGTAGGAGATGAAAATTTCTCTTCAGCATTATATTACATTAAAGTTCTAATATCCTCGACCTATGCTTGTTTGGATTGTGTTAGGAGAATAGGGGTCAAAGGACTTCCTGTGTTCGTCTATAATTATAAACTCATGATGGCGAGGAGGAGGGGATTTTTGGATGGATATAATTTACGATAAAACTTACTTTGAGAGTCAGGAAAGACACAAAGAATGTATGTATCCTTTTTTTAAAGATTTGGCGGTAGGTTTAAATATAATCTTCAGACCTCAAAGAGTATTGGACGTTGGTTGTGGAAAAGGCTTTTTAGTCAAAGCGCTTAAAGAAATTGGTGTAGACGCATATGGAATTGATATAAGCAAATATGCTCTTACTTCTCCAGGATTGGCATATCTTGTTTTAGGTTCTGCAGAAAGCTTACCATTTAAAGATAGTTCTTTTGATTTAGTAACATCTCTTGAAGTAGTAGAGCATCTTGAAAATCCAGAAAAATTCTTTATTGAAGCTAAAAGAATTTTAAAACCAAAAGGAATTTTATTTATAACTACACCAAGTCACAGAAATAAAATTGCTAGACAGGATCCAACACATATAAACATAAAGTCTAGAACTGAATGGTGTAAAATACTCCAAAACCTAGGATTTGAAATTGACAAGAACTTAGAGATAGAGATCGTGGAAATTATGATAGATCATTTTTCCAATACAAAACCAAAAAGCAAGTTGGGTAGGATACTTGAATGTTTAATGATGAGGAGACAGTTTATATCTATCTGGCATAAACTTATTAATCCCATATTTTATGGTACAACAATTGTCGCTAAGTTGGTGGAAAAATGAAACTTGGAACATCAAAATTATGGCATAGTATCATTGAAACATCAAAAAAACATCACCTAGTTGACAGTGTCAAGATTAACACCTCCAGTAGTTATACAACGCCATAAAACTATCTAACCAGCTCTGAACAGAATCAAAAGAACTCCTGAAAGGAAATCTGTTCCAAAACCTCTTCGTTCTATCCTTAAACCTCGAAAAGAAACCTTCAACGACATTTCTTTCTCCAAACGTTTCGTGCCTGTACTTCAATCCTAATCTTTGTAAAGCCCAGACCAGAAACCCCTGTCAACAACTACTTCTGGCCTGTTTTCACAGTACTTCAGAATCTCTTTTAAGAAAACGTAGGCTTCAAAGCTCCCTCTGCTTTCAGAAGCCCATATAGCTAAGCATTCCTTTGTATCTACGTCTATTGCAGCCCATACGAAGATCTGATTATTTTCCAGCTTTATCTTTGTCTCGTCTATTGCTATTAACCTTCTTTCCTTCTTTTTTGGTTGTTTCAAGACTGCTTTGAGTCTGTGGTAGTAAATCCTGACTGATTCGTGACTTATCTCTTCGAATAGAGATAGGAAATTGCTCGTTTTCCTTAAAGAGAGACCGAAGAAGTATAGTAGAGCTGCCAATACCTTGAGTTCCACTTTCTTCTTGTTCCTCCGAAAGACTTTTTTAGCTTTGATCTCCTTTATTAACTGCTGGATTGGGGGTTGCATGTGTTTTATTATGGTTTTTTATTTTTTAGTGTTATTCTTGACAGGCTCACTAGTCTTAACTAAAATTAATTCTTATATATGAATTACATATTTTTTAGAAAATTTATAATTATTTAATTATTATAAAATTATAAATATAAAGTTTTATTTTAAATTTTTATAAAAAATCCGGTGTATATTCTAGGTTAAATAATTAACGCTTTCATCTTTTTAGCTAACGTAATCAAAAATATAACAGTTTTGACAGATTAAACAAACCTCCTCAAAACCCTCTTAATCCACCCCAAATCCAGACCCAGCCTCTGCTCTATCGCAAGAAGCAGAGATATATCCTCTTTGTCGAAACTTCTAGTAAAAAGCAGAGAAATAAAATATATTATTAGGAACAAAATAAACAGGACAATAAGAGAGTACCACTTCAAAACGAAGTTCCTTGCAATCAGGTATATCACAGCAGTCAGAGAAACGGACATTACAGCAGGTTTCAGGTAGTTCTTCGTGAACGGATGAATTTTGTAGTCTTTGTACAGTAAACCTGAAACGAAAAAACTGCCAACTGAATATGATACGGCGGAGGCTACTGCTGCACCCTCAATCCCCATCACCGGAATGGCAATCAGGTTGAGCAGAAAGTTTGATACGGCAGAGATCAGACTGGAGAAAGTAACCTCCTTTGTCCTACCAAAAGATAGCAGCGTTAAACCATTGGGACCAAGCATAACGGGAATAAAAAATCCAAGAGCCAGTATTCTGAGAACCTCGTAAGCTTTAATGTACTTGTTACCGTATATCGTCCACAGAACTGCTTTTGGAAAGAAGAACATGATGAGAAAAATTGGAAGAGTTAAAGACGTGAGCCACTTGGTTATAACGGCGTAAGTCCTTCCAGCCTCCTTCACCCTTCCTCCTGCATACAACCGCGAGACTAAGGGGAAATACAGAAATCCGATTGATGCCAGAGATACGGTCATCAAACTTGCTACTGGCTGGGCACTGCTGTAAAGTCCAACGTCAGAGGCTTTCATGAAGTAGCCGACCATCAGCGTGTCGGTCCAGGAGATTATCAGCCCAAGGACACCCTGAAGAAGGAGAGGTAAAGCGAAGGACAGTACAACCACTAAATATCCTATATTTAGCTTTGAATTTTTTAGATCTACTCTACTGAAAGAATAAATAAGCAAAATTACACTTGAAATGATAACTGCAAGAGCATACGCCCAGACGATGTAGTAAAGTGAGAGACCTAGAAGAATAATCAGTACGACTAAAAAAAGTCTTAAAGAATTTGGAACGATATCGCCAAAAATTACCTTTATCTCAGCTCTCTCCATCACCCTGAAAATCGATATCGCATAACTTCTCAAAGCTGCGAAGGGAATTGCCAGTGAAAGAATTTTTAGCGTCCAGCTAAGAGCAGGTATTTTAAAGATTGCTGCCAGATGATCTGAAAGGTAAAACATAATTGACGCTGCTAACACGCTGAACAGAAACACTGTAAGACCAGAGAGTTTTATTATCGCCTTCGCCTTCTCCACCTCCCCTTTTCCAATGAAGTAGGATGCCTGCCTCGTCATCGCATCCGGTATCCCGAACATTGAAATCGTTGTGGCCATCATGAATACAACGAGGGAAAGTGACAGAATCCCGAATTCAGAAGGACTAAGGTACCTCGCAACAAGCACTCTGGCAAAAAAGCTGATGACCATTCCAGATACAGTTCCAAAAAAGAAGATAGCTGCACCCTTTGTAATTCTCCTCAAGGCGTCGTTTACTGTTTCGTCCACGATTGCCGAAAGTTTGCAGAATATTTAAAGTTTCATTTGTGCGGTGGGTAGAACCAGTCCCATGGCTTGTTGCATCTTGGGTCATCTTTTTTGCCGTTTATAATCTTAGGAACAATCGTGGGGTCGTTCCAAGGCCTTCTCACTTCATCAGGGTTGTCGTAATCGTATAACCTATTAACGAAGTAAACCAATACTTGCCGGTTCAACACCTAAAGCTTTAAAACCGTGCCAGTAGTAACCGGGAACTTTTACTACCTGAGGGTTTTCTCCCGTCGATACTATTTCGTCCAGTTCTCTCGTTTTGTCGTCGTAGGCACATATCTTTATAGTCCCTCTGATGCAGACGAATTATTGTTCGTGCATGCTCAATGTCGCGGAGACAATATTGACGCCCCCCAGCGGGAGTAAAATCCATCGGGGCCAGAGGAGCCCAAAAGAACTGCAAGAGGCCGAGGTTTCAGCCCTTGAAGGGGATTGAAAATGCCGGAATGAAAAGTCCGAGATATTTAAAAAATTTAGAGTACTTAAATGCTCACTCCAGATTGACCTTAATCCCATGCAGCAACTCAGCCGGAGATTTGACAGGATACTCGAGTTTCTCCAGTATCTCCTCGATCTTCTTGCCCTTTATAACGAGTCCCTTCAATCTCTCCTCTAAATCCTCCTTGCTAGCAGGAAAGTCCAAACCCTTTATCCTCGCTAAAACGTGCACGGCCCAGTCGATGTCCAGTACTTCGATCTCCTCTCCACCGATAACGACTTCATCTCCCTCGTACAGCTTCCCTGTCTCCTTCAGCCTCTTGTACGCCATCTTCGCTATCCCGCCGGCTATGTGTTCCTTTGGCCTCTCCTCGAGCTCCCCCTCGATGTACTCCATCACCTTCTCCTCGTCAGCCGTAGCTATGTTCCTCACCGTCTGCTCGGTTATACCAAGAAATTCTGCAATCTCCCTGTAAGTTTTCGCCGCTTCATTCTTCATGACAACCACGTAAGCGGCCTCAGCTAAAGAGGGTAGCCAAGTCAAATTTCTGTACTGAACGAGCTTCCTCAACCCGCCAAGTATTGCGAGACTCTCGAGGAATACCTTCTCAGCCATCTTGTCAACGTCTCCACCCTTTGGCTTTACAATTACCTCCATTCTTACCACCTCCTTTACTAACTATCTTATACTAACTTTTATTTAGTTTAGATATAACCACCTATATAAAGCTTTCCTGAAAAGGAATTTAAAAAATTAAATTTCTAGATTAATTAAACAAAAATAATAATAGAGTCAATCAGATTTCTTACTGCCAACTTTCTTTATGTATTCCGAAAGCGGTTCCAGTATGTTTATAGTGCCCACATCAGTTATCTCGAACACCCACGTACGAGAGTCGTGACCACACAGTCTACAACCATCTATCCTTATAGTCCTCAGGACACTTCCCAGTGGAAGACCGTAGAGGTTCACGTCCCACCTGTTGTCTATCAGCTTCTTGTCAAGAACTATCGTTCCATCAACTATGTGTGCCACTGCCAGACCTCCAGCAGCTTCAGCAGTGTCGCTCCCCTGAGAGCTCCTCTTCTGCGAGACGAATATGCCAGTCTGCTTCCACTTCTTCAAGAAGTTGAAAAACTGCCTAACTATCTGTCTCGCCATCATCTCCCTGTGCTCGTACAATCCAGTAATGCTATCAATAACAACATTCGTGACTTTCTTCTCCTTTATCGCGTAAGCCATAGTGTCGAGCAGAGCTCTCGGATTCTCCCTTAGCTCTTCACTCTGAGATGCATCTATAACCACAACGTTTTCTTCGACCTTTTCGAAGTCTATACCGAGAGCCATACTCTTCTGCTTTAAGGCTGTGTAGAGGAAGTTCGCAGGGCTCTCAACCGTAACGAACAGTACTTTGTAACCGTTACCTGCTTGCGTAACCGCAAACTGTTCTGCAAGAACGCTCTTCCCACTGTCGGGAACTCCAGTGAGGTTCATCACCGAGAGGTACGGTATTCCACCGAGAGGCTTTTTGATAAACTTCCCTTCCTCGTCAACGTCGATCTTGTAAAACATCTCGTCCAGCTTCGTTCCCGTAGGTATTCCAAAAAGTTTTGGAGCCTTCGTCTTCAGCTCCCTAAGCTCAAAGTACTCTGCCATGAATTTACTTCGTTTCGAAAATAGTTAACAGTTTTGACTTGCAATTTCACGCTCAGAAGACTCAAACGAGAGTGTAAAAATTCAATCAGAATCAATTCAGAACTAAAATGATAAAGATTATATCTTGCTTTCGCAGGAGTTTTAAATAACTATGAAGGCAAAGATAGTGCTGCTGACTGTGGCACTTCTGGCCGTTGGAACTGTAGTCATGCCGCAAACTGTCTCGCTCTTCGCAGGACAGCACTGGTGGTACAACATAAGCGGAAACGGAAATCAAATTCCGTGTCAGAAGTGTCATGCTGACATATACGAGGAAATGAGATTGCAAATTGGACCACACACAGGTGAGAGCGGTTACGTCTTCCAGTGCCAACTCTGCCACAGAACTGCCTTTAACGGTTACACTTACGCCACTGTAAACGGTAGTTCAATAACGAACTACTACCCCGGTAAGCAGGCTCACGCAGCATCAACTGTCAGGTGTCTCACCTGCCACGGTGCCTACGCCAACCTCGCACACATAAACGGTTACAACGCCCTGAGTCCTGGGAGCTCAACGATATGTTACGAGTGTCACACCAACAAATTCAAGGTCGCTCCCGACTACGTGTTGGCTGGTGGATTCGGGCTAACATCTATGCCTGGTGATACTGGTAGCATGGCAGCTCACGAGATGTTCGTGCTAGAGGCAAAGAACGACTCAACCCTTAAAGGGGCAAATGAGGCTTGCGTTGCCTGTCACACCCATGTGGCAGTCAAGATAAACTGGCGCCATAAGAGGAGCTTGGAGTTCGACGTCAACATAACAAACCCTGTTACGCTCGGCAACGGAGTGCACAACTGGAGCGTGACAAACTGGAAGGTTAACGGTACTGCGATAGCTACGGTGTGGGGTAACGCGAGCGGTGGCGGTAATGTATCTTATAACGGCAACGTATGGCCCTGGCCTAACAACGGCAACAATTTAAGTTTAATATATTCTTGATAATTACAATTTAATTATTTTTCGATAAAAAATTAAAAATTACTTTCTAAGTTCGTCAAGTCTTCTCTTGATCTCCCTCAGCCTCTCCTCAAGGTACGCTGCCTCGTCCTCGAGTATTCTAACTTCGATGTCTCTGTCTATCGCCGAAGCAGATGGGTTGCTGGAATAGTAATAGTACCACCACCAGCACCAGCCTCTACCTCTCCCCCTTCCGAAGTACCTCCACCCGGGTCTCTCCCAAGGTGGCAGGTGGCTCCACGGTCCAAATCCCGGATACCTAGGCATGAACGTCACCTCCTTCTTTTTTGTGTGAATATATATTCAACAACCAGTATTTAAACATTTCGTTGGCTCGCTCACAGCCTAATCAGTTTGAACGCGTAAAGTTCTTCGAAAAACAACTTCCTCCTACCAACCGTTTCTACGCAGTAACGAGAGGAGCAGAAATCAAGAAAACGCTGGACGTCCGACAGAGAGGAGAGAATGACTATCGCCCGACCCTCCGGCAGCATAACTTCGTCGAGAACTTCTACGAACTTAACTGCCACTTCAACGCCACCCTTTCCACCATCTAAGGCTAAGTCGAGCCAGTTACCTCTCTTTTCGCCCTCTTCAAGCTCGAGGTAAGGCGGGTTGAACAGGACAAGAGTGAAGACTCTCTTCAACCCCCTGAAAAGGTCAGTTCTCACGACCTCCACTCCTTTACTTTTGGCCTCTCTGACTGCCACGGGGGATATGTCTGTTGCCACGATCATTTTGCACAGTCCTTTGAGTTTTTCAGCTACAAAACCGCTTCCTGTACCTACTTCAAGCACTACGTCTTCTTCTCTAACTTCTCTCCTCGCTACATCAAGCAGTAACTCCGAGTCCTCGGAGGGTGGGTAAACCAAGCTATCCAAGCCGTCAGATGACATCAACCTCAGTAACCTCCATCAGCGGGTAGTTGAGCTCTTCGACCCACCTAAGTTCTGCCTTTACCCTACAACCCTCAAAGCTCACAACCACCTCGGCCTGCATCATCTCCGGAACCAGAGTTGTGTATCCAAAACTAGAAGCTTTCTCCTTCAGCTTTTTCCTGTCTATTTTTATTCTGACGCTTTCAACAAAGGGTTGCAACCTCACGCAGCTCTCCACGACTCTCTCTACCAGTTCCGCGTTGCTCTCGCTCACGGGCATGCCAACGAACTGGTGGAACAGGGCCCCAAGTTTTATGCCCGCCTCAAAACCCGCTATTAAGCAGGCGTCTTTCACCACGAGTCTTTCACCCCCACAGTCTGTACACTCCCGGAACCCCCCTGAGCAGTGGAGAAACTATATAAATAACGCAGAGAACGATAAGCGGAGCAGTAATTCCAAAGAACGCCAGAAAAACGACGATCGACGCTGGAAAAAGTATTCTCCCGTCCCTAATTTTGGGATAAACGACGTCGCACACCATAAATAGAGAGAGAAAGGGAGTGAGATAAAGAGCCGCTAACCTCTCTCCAGAAGAGAGTAACGCTGCCAAGAGTAAAGCCGAGGCAGTAACTGGCAACCCCACGAAGTTCCTACTTTCGGTTACGTTAAACCTCGCGAGTCTTATTGCTGCACACGCAACGTAAGCGAAGGAGACGACAAATACCAGAAAACGAAATCCGAAGCTCTTCAAAAGAAAGAACGACGGCAAGAAACCGAAAGAAAGTAGATCAGCGAGGGAATCTAGCTCTTTCCCGAACTCTCCACTTCCGGTCGACCTTGCAACCATGCCATCGGCTCCGTCCATTATGGCCGAGATAAAGAGGTAATTTACGCTCCCGGTAAAGATGGCAAAAAAACCGAAGAAGAGGTTGGCGAGTGTAAAAGTGTCTGCAAAACTCAGCTTCCTCAGCGTGCTGAACACTTTCCATCCTCCTTCACGCCGTTTCCTTCTTCCTCACAGCAACAGTTTCTCCAGCCTTCAATCTATCACCAACTCCCTTAACGAACTCGTAGCCTTCCGGAACTTCGAGCACCACTCTCGAGCCAAACCTTATCATACCAAGTTTCTGTCCTTTGACGACATGATCTCCCTCTCTAACATGACAGACTATTCTCCTCGCAAGGAATCCCGCTATCTGTGTGACTTTAAACAGACCTTCTCCACTATCTATCCATATCTCGTTCCTTTCCGCAGTTTTTACGCTCCTGTTTCTCATGAAAGCAGGGGGAAACTTTCCGGGCGTGTAAGTGACTCTGACGACTTTTCCGCTAACAGGACTCCGGTTAACGTGACAGTCAAAAATATTCATGAAAATTTCGAGCCTCCTGCCACTTACGTAATCGACTTTTCCGTCTGCGGGAGATACAACTCCTTCCCCTATAATGCGTGGTGGGTCTCTGAAAAAAAGGGCTGAAATCAGCGTGAAAGCAAAAGAAGCTGCTGAAACGTAAACGTTAACGAATGAGAGAACGAAAGAAGCGAGGAGTTCGAACGCAACTATCTTCCTGCAGCTGTCCTCTATCATGCGGCCCTCACCTACCTCACTTGCCTTATCTGCTACTAACCGGAAAAGCCTTCTTCATTTCACTCATTAGAGACCATATAAGCTCTTCGAGTTCCGGCAGTATTCTGAAAACGGCGTAAGCTATCGCAAAAAGGGCAACTGTCGCGAGCACCTTCGACACTACATTGTGGGCTACGTAAAAGCTGTTATCTCCAAACCAAGACTCAGCGTAGCTTACAGTTACGAAAGCGTCTCTGAGCAAGTTTAAAAAGTATATTACAGGAACAGAAACTAGAAACGCTTTGAGTTTTCTTTTCCACTCTGCTCGTATTCCAAGAGTTGCTCCAGTGAAGAGGGCCATGCTCTGAATGCCTGTACACGCCAGTATGAGAGTGACGTGTTTTCCATTCATGTATATCTTGTTGCCCTCTGCGTACATGGGAAATCCGAAACACCTGCCAACGAAAGCACTCTGCTTCGCTACTAAAATGATGAGCAAATCTCCCAGAGGAGTAAACGCAAAGAGAAAATAAACTACCACCGAGAGAGACGAAAAGGCAGTTACATCTAAGAACACCTGCAGGTTATCCGTTTTCTTCAAGGCTACTGCAATGAGTGCAAACAAGAGAAAAGCGGCCACCATTATACCGGTGTTGTAGTAGTCTCCTATGGAGAGGAAGTGAGGGATGTTAAACAGCCAAGCAACTCCGAAAAGTAGCCACGCCACAAACCCAACCAGTCTTCTCTTCGATGACACGAACAGCAGCATCAGGA
>Ga0256834_1001783_pt1 | contig 14171 bp, 11 predicted proteins | sample 4281140metaG_FD_190536 | JGI IMG/M metagenome (GOLD analysis project Ga0256834, IMG submission 190536) | Hydrothermal vent microbial communities from East Pacific Rise, Pacific Ocean - 4281-140 | ecosystem: Environmental > Aquatic > Marine > Hydrothermal vents | place: Pacific Ocean: East...
TTTTCATGTAATTACTTTAGCATCCTTTCCACAAAGGCCTATCTAGTTTATATAAATAATATGATAATCGAGACTAATTCAGAAAATGAAACAATAGAGTTTGCCAAAAATTTTGCGCAAGATATTGCGCCTTGTGATATTATTTTGCTTCATGGAGAACTTGGTATGGGCAAAAGCGTGTTCTCACGCGCAGTTATTCGCGCCCTTTGTGGCAATGAAAATCTGGAAGTCCCAAGCCCTACTTTCACGCTTGTGCAGGCTTATGATGCGAGAATTGGTAAAATTTGGCATTTTGATCTCTATCGCCTGTCTAACCCCGATGAAATTTACGAAATCGGCTGGGAAGAGGCCTTGTCTGATGGTATTATATTGGTGGAATGGCCTGAAAGGCTGGGTCATTTGCTCCCCCGCTCATATATTGATATAACATTATCACCCATTGCAAACGCGAAAGATAAAAGGCAAATCAAGGTAGTTAAGCATGTATAAAGCATTTATTTTAGCGGCAGGCCTTGGCACGCGGATGCGCCCCTATACGGATCACTGCCCAAAGCCAATGGTCGAAGTTGCAGGGCGAAGCTTAATTTGGCGAATATTAGATAGGCTGCGCGATGCTGGCATTCCCGAAGCGGTTGTAAATCTTCATTATATGGCTGACATCTTGGCAAAGCATCTGGAGGAATATTCAAAGCTTAACCCTGATTTTATCATTCATCTGTCTTTTGAAGATGATATTTTGGATACTGGCGGGGGAATTAAAAATGCACTGCATTATTTCAATGATAACGAGCCGTTTTACGTGATTGCAGGTGATGCGCTTTGGAGTGATGGGGATATATCTGCTTTGAAAACTCTGGCGCGTAATTGGGATGGCAGTAAAATGGATATCCTGACCTTGATGCAGCCACTTGATCGAATGAAGATAACACATGGCGTTGGTGATTATGATTTACTGGATGGTGGCATGGTAAAACGCGCTCATGATAAAAGCGGCTCTCATATGTGGAGCAATATCCGCCTTAACTCTGTTGATATTTATAAGGATATCCCAGAAGAGAAATTCTCGTTTTTGAAAATCATGGATGAATGCGAAATAAAAGGGCGGTTAATGGCTCTGGAATATGCGGGTGATTGGCATCATGTAAGCACGCCTAAAGACTTAAAAGCCGTTAATGAGAGCTTTGCTAATGAGTAATTCTGCGCAGCATAAAATCTATAATATCAAAGCTGGACAGCCATTTTCCAAAAATCTTGCGCAATATTTGCTGCGCATTACTAAAGGCAAGTCCGAGGATTTAGCGCGCTATCGGATATTGCTACCAACGCGCAGAGCTTGCCGTATATTGCGTGAAACATTCTTGAATATTAATGATGGTAACTCTATATTGCTGCCCGTTATGAGCCCTATCGGTGATGTTGACGAACAAGATTTATCGCTAATGATGTTTGGTAATTCAGATGAATTTCTTGATATCCCAAGCGCGATTGCGCCATTAAAACGCCAGCTTTTACTTGCAAAGCTTATACGAAGCATCGCTGAATTTGCACAAGGGGCGGATCATGCGCTTGCGCTTGCTGCGGCACTGGCAAAATTCATAGATCAAGTGGTTGTCGAAGGATTGGAATTTTCAGACCTGCATAAAATTGTGCCTGAGGAATTTGCTGCGCATTGGCAAATAACTTTGGATTTCTTGAAAATAATCAGTGAGAATTGGCCACTAATATTAGCCGAACAAGGATTAATTGACGTTGCGCAGCGCAGAAACTTGCTGCTTCATGCTCTGTCAAATCATTGGCGTAAAAATCCACCTGATTATCCAGTAATTGCTGCGGGTGCAACTGGCTCTATCCCTATGGTGGGGGAGCTATTGGGCGTTATATCACAAATGCCGCAAGGACAGATTATTTTACCAGGGCTTGATAAAATAATGGATAATAAAGCATGGGAATATGTTAGTGAGAGCCACCCCCAATACAGCCTAAAAACATTACTAGACTCTATTGGCGCAAACAGAGATGCGGTGGAAGAGCTTAATATTAATGATAATTCTAATCGCAATATCCTAGCGTCAGAAATGATGTTACCTGCAAAAGTAAGTGCGCAGTGGAAAGACTTCCCAAAGCGTCATGAAATCACCCCTATGCTGCAAAATCTACAGTATTTCCCTTGCTCAACCCAACAAGAGGAAGCTTCAATAATTGCACTTATAATGCGCGAGCAATTGCAGCATAAAACAAAAATAACTGCGCTGGTTACTCCTGATAGAAATTTGGCGCGGCGCGTTAGTGCGTTATGCCGTAGATGGAACATAGAGGTCGATGACTCCGCAGGGCGTAACCTACTTGAAAGCAGGCTCGGCAAATTTATGGCATTAAGCATTAAACAAGCGCAAGGTGGCTTTGATGTTATAGCTTTATTATCGTTACTTAAAATATCGCTATGCCGTTTTGGGCAAGATGATCGTCACTATAATAAAATGCTTGCTTCACTAGAAGTAGAGTTTTTACGGCAAGGCCATTTATTCACTTCCCATGAAATGCTGCGCGATATAGTTGCAGCAAAAGAAAACCATACAGAGCTTTTGAGTTTTATTGATGCATTTTATGCTGCACTTAAGCCATTGATATATTACACAAAACAAGGAGAAGCCTTTAATTTTGCAGATATATTAAAAGCCCATATCAAAGTAATGGAAAGCTTAGCCGCGCTGCCTGATAAAGATGGAGCGCAAATGCTATGGCGCGGTGATGATGGTGAAGCTGGCGCAATGTTTTTAAACGAGATATTAGAACATGCCGCCTTAATAGATAATGTGAACATAGGCGAATATGAAGAAATTTTAAATGCACTTATGCGTAATGTTACAATTCGCTCGGCCTATAATGTGCATCCAAGATTATTGATATTAGGACAATTAGAAGCACGCCTTAGCGACGCAGATTTAGTAATTTTGGGCGGGATGAATGAGGGCGTATGGCCGCCTGATGCGGGGCATGATCCATGGATGTCACGCCCAATGCGCAAAAAGTTCGGCTTGCCTGCTTCTGAGCAAGCAATAGGCATTGCCGCCCATGATTTCGTGCAGGGCTTTTGTTCTTCGAATGTTATTATCACCCGCTCTGAAAAAATTGATGGCAGCCCAAGCGTTCCTGCGCGTTGGCTTGATCGGCTAAACACAGTAATGCGTAGCTGTGGAATGAGCTTGTCTGATTTATCACACGCGCCATATATAAAATGGGCAAAATCACTGGATGAGCCTGGCGAATTTGCCCCATTCAGCAGGCCAGAGCCGCGTCCGCCAGTATCAACCCGCCCCAATAGTGCGTCCATAACAAAAATTGATATCTGGATGAAAGATCCATATGCGATTTACATGCATTATGTACTGCGCCTAAGGAAAATACAGCCATTGCTGCAAGATAATGATGCAGCATTGCGCGGGACTATATTGCACAAAATACTAGAAGACTTCACAAGTGAATACCCGCTATCACTTCCTGATAATGCAGAAGAAGAGCTTATTAACATCGCCAAAAAAGTTTTGGAAGAGACGCTAGAAACTCCAGAAATTATGCATTATTGGTGGCCAAAACTATTAAAAATTGCTGCATGGTTTGTGGCGCATGAGCGTAACTGGCGCGAAGATGCCAAATTCCTTGAGAGCGAGATAAAGGGCAATATTGATATAGATATCAACGGCGCACCCTTTAACCTCTATGGAACGGCGGATCGAATAGATCGCGTAAATGGTGGTTATGCAATTATTGATTATAAGACGGGGGGGGCTTTTTCTGAAAAAGCTCTTAAAAATGGTGAGCTACCGCAGATGGTTTTGGAATCTATAATTCTATCAGGCGGTGGCTTTAATGGTCGTGGCTTTAAATATCAAAGCGAAACACAAGACAAAAAACATGTGCCAAAGGGCGATTGCGTCTATTTGGGCTATTGGAAACTAACTGGTGGCACAAAAGCAGGGGAAATCCGCGCAATTGCTGGTGATCTTGATGAAACAATTGATATAGTTTTGGATGGCCTTAAAAATCTTATTGCGGTGTTTAGAGAGCTGGATACCCCGTTTTATGCCATTCCCAATACTGAAAATGCCCCACGTTTTAATGATTATGAACATATATCACGCCTTAAAGAATGGGCAGCTCTTGATAATGGCGAGGCCGCATAGATGCAAGCAATTAAACAAAAACATAGTGAAGTAATTGACCCCAATATATTGCAACGCGCAGCCTCTAACCCGCAGGAATCAATCTGGGTAGGCGCGTCAGCAGGAACAGGCAAAACCAAAGTTTTAACTGATCGTGTATTGCGCCTGTTACTGCCGCGTAATGATGGCCGCGAAGGAACGCCGCCAAACCGTATTTTATGCCTGACATTCACCAAAGCTGCGGCAAATGAAATGTCACTGCGCATTAATAAAACACTTGGCCATTGGGCGGTTATGGAGCTGGAAAAGCTTAAATCTACGCTGGAAGATTTGCTAGGTCATGAACCGTCTGTGGATCAGATAGAAGCCGCAGGGCAGCTATTTGCAAATGTTATTGATTGCCCTGCTGGCTTGCAAATAATGACTATTCACTCTTTTTGTCAATCAGTGCTAGGGCGTTTTCCACTTGAAGCTGACCTGCCCCCCTCTTTTAAATTGCTCGACGATTCTATGGCTAGCGATATGATAAGCAGCGCACAATCCGACATTCTCAAGCAAGCGCAAAGCGAGCAATATAGTGCATCCCCGTTAAGCAACGCGCTATATTCACTAGCAAGTGACTTGGACGAGGCAAGCTTTACATCGCTAATTAACGCTATATGTTCAGAGCGTCACCAATTGCTTACATTATTCAATCGTTATAATAATGCACATGGCGTTTACGCTGCAATTTGTGAGTATTACGAAATTAAGCAAGGTGAGACTGCGGACGATATTATCGCGGCTCTATGCGATCAGAAATGCTATGACGGCGTTGCGCTGCGCTTGGTTGCGCAATCTTTGGCGCAAGATAAAGGCAAGCTTGCCCCCGTTCGAGCAGCAAAAATATTACAATGGCTAGATAGCCCGCTTGAAAGGCGAGTAGAAGATTTCAGAATTTATAAATCTGCTTTTGTTACTCAAAAAGGAGAAATGCATAAAAACGCCTTTCCGCCAAAGGCTATGCTCAAAAATAACCCTGAATATGCGGATATATTGCATAAAGAAGCCAATAGATTAATCGATGCTAGCGAGACATTAAAACGCATCAAATCGGCGCAAATGACCCGCGATTTACTTATTATCGGCCATGAAGTTCTTAAGCGTTATAACCAAATTAAGCATGAACATGCCGCGCTTGATTTTGATGATTTAATCCTTCGCACCATGACATTGCTTAGCGGTAAAACCCGCTGTTTTTCTGCGTTAAGCGGTGATGATATCAGCAATATCGCCCCTTGGATAATGTATAAACTTGACCAAGGCTTGGATCATATTCTAGTTGATGAAGCGCAAGACACTAACCCTGAGCAGTGGCGCATTATCGAAGCATTATGCGAAGAGTTTTTCAGCGGTAATAGTGCGCGTGATGAAGTTTTGCGCACATCATTTACTGTTGGCGATATCAAACAATCGATATACAGCTTTCAACGCGCCGCGCCCGAAGAGTTTAAACATATGCAACAACGCTTTGATCGTAAGATTAAAGATTCTGGTAAAGTAAATAAAAATATTGCGCTTGATATTTCCTTTCGCTCTACACAAAGTGTTTTGCGTGTGATCGATAATATATTCAAGGATGAGCATTTGAATAAATCTATTGGCGGGGGCAATATTCATCACAAAACATTTCGCACTGGTCAAGCTGGAATGGTGGAGCTTTGGCCCTTATTTGAAGAGGCGCAAAAGGAAAGTCATGACTTTTGGCAGCCTCCTATTGCAGTTCAAAACCAACAAAGCGCATCAAGTGAGCTTGCCTCATATATAGCAAGCAATATTCGAAACTGGCTGGACAGTAAAGATATGCTACCCGCCTATAACCGCCCTGTTCAGGCGGGTGATATAATGATATTAGTACGCACCAGATCGAAATTCGTTGACCAATTAGTGCGTAGTTTAAAGTCGCTTGATGTTCCAGTAAGTGGCGCAGACAGGATGATTTTAGGAGATCAGCTTGCGGTTCAAGATTTGCTCGCTCTGGCTCGCTTTTGCTTGCTTCCTGATGATGATTTGACATTGGCTACGGCGTTAAAATCTCCGATATTGGGGTGGAATGAAGATGAAATATTCTCCCTATCATATAACCGTAAAGGCACATTATGGCAGGAAATATGTAATTTTGATTATGATAAAATTAACGAACCAGTGCCGCATGTAAGCGATCAAAAGCGTGAGTTTGCGCGAGATTATCTATCACGGTTAATCGGGCGAGCGCGCTATCTTGGCACATATGAATTTTTCTCTCACATATTAAATATGAAATGCCCCGCAGATAATCATTCAGGATTAAGGGCTATGCGCACACGTTTAGGTAATGATGCACTTGACCCAATAGATGAGTTTTTGAATGCAGCTCTGGCTTTTAGCACGGATCACACGGATCATTTGCAAGTTTTTCTCGATCATCAGGAAAGAAAAAATGTACAAATTAAGCGTGAAATAAAGGAGCGCGGCGGGCAAGTTCAGATCATGACAATTCATGGCTCTAAAGGCCTGCAAGCTCCTATCGTTATTATGCCCGATACTATTAAAAGCAGCGCAGCGCGAAAAATGGGGCGTATAATTTGGCCAAATAAAACTGGCCTTTGCACACCGCTTTACTCTCCTCGTCAAGATGATGATCCCAAGGCATATAAAGCAATTTATGATGAATGCAGCGATCAAGATGATGAAGAATATTATCGCCTTCTCTATGTTGCAATGACCCGCGCAGCAGACAGGCTTTATATCGCAGGTTATCAAGGGCGCAAAGGCGCAAAGGAAAGCTCTTGGTACTTTAAAATACGCGCAGCAATGCAAAATGATGATACTTGCATAGAGCTGGATAACGGCCATATTCGCGTTGAAAACATGCAAGAAGCACAGCCCGATAAAGCCAGCGATATTGCGCTGTCTATAAAAGATGATAGTGCTACATTACCTGAATGGGCACTTAAAGCTGCGCCGCAAGAGCCAACGCCGCCGCGTCCGCTTATCCCCTCTGCGCCATCGATTGAGGAACGCGAAGCTGCGCTCTCACCACTAAAGGCAATGAATAATAAACGCTTTAGGCGCGGTAATATAACGCATAAATTGCTGCAATTTTTACCTGATTTTGCGCAAGATAAACGTAAGAATGCTGCGCTAAAATTTGTGCATAAAAATGCTACGGATTTATCAGAGAAAGTGCGTAATGATATAGTTTCAGAAGTAATGAAGATTTTTGCTAACCCGAAATACGCCCCATTCTTTAGCCAGCAATCCATGGCCGAGGTCTCACTTACAGGCCTGATGACGGATAACCGCATCGTCAGCGGGCAAATTGACCGATTAGTAATTGGTGAAAATGAAATATGGATTGTAGATTACAAAACCAACCGCCCGCCCCCCAGCGATCCAAAAGACATACCTCTAATTTATCATAAGCAACTAGCAGCTTATCATGATTCTATAACCGAGATTTACCCCAACCACAAAATCAATTGCGCGTTATTATGGACAGATGGCCCAAGCTTAATGATTATTTAGAGTCAAAAAGTTCTATTTCTTACGGAATTTATCGAGTGATATAACTTCACCGGTTTTCTTACTACTATTATCTGTGCCACTTGGATCAGGCTCATCATCACCATCAGGAAGCTCTTGCAGGATAATATCATCCTCATCCATAGTATCATTTAGTGGTTGAAACTGTAGTGCAAAATTAACAGATGGATCGGCAAAGATGCTGATAGCACTTAATGGTACAACTAATTTTTCAGGTATATCATTAAAGGATAGAGTAACTTGCATACGCTCATCATCCACGGCCAAATCAGAAAATTGATATTGCAAAACAATTGTCATCTCACCAGGATAGCGATCACGCAAATAATCAGGGATTTTAACACCAGGATAATCGGTTAAAAACGTAATATAAAAATGATGATCGCCAAGCATACCGCCTGTACCATCATAGCTTTCTATAACTTCTTCAATAGCTGTGCGCACCACACTTCGAAGGGCGTTCTCAACCATTTTGTCATATCTTAAAATATCATCTTCATCAGTCATACATATATGTCGCAAATATTAGAGGGCAAAAGCAATAGCTATTGTAATTATTTTCTTAAATTATACATGGGTAATGATAAAAAACTATACCTGAATTTATTTCGAATGTAGTGTTATGCTCAAGGCCTAGGGAATTAATATCATCACAAACAGAGTTATAAAATTTGCGTATTGATCCATTATATTTATTAACCCCCAATCATAAAAAGCGGGCAAAGCTGCTTTCTTATGCTATGGAGGATAGATTCATGTCCCGTATTATCCATGATTTAAATGATTTTGGGCATGATATTAGCTTTTCCTTATTTACTAATATGGGCGCGTATGAGCCATTTGCTCTATCTACGGAAAGCCTTGATACAGCTGAGAAACAACAGCAATTTGCCCATGGGTTTTGGGATATGTTCGAATCAGGCAATATGAAGGCAAAGCTGCGTTTTTCTGCATTTTGTGGAGCGGATATTAATGCACATTATTTCCTTCATGAAATCATGCATTTTCATCAAGATATGAATGGACTCTACCTGCTTCCATTACAAGAGCAAGGAACATTCCCAATCCTACTTGATGCCAAAAGCGACATAGTAGCAATAATGTTTTGTGAGGCATGGGCAGAAATCGAGGCCATTCGCTCTTCTTGGGCTTTGCGTGAAAAAGGCAATGATAGCGGCTGGAGGGGCGCTCTTAAATCATCGGATTGGCGGAATTTAGCCATAGCATATGATCGTGATTTGCAAGATGGCATGGACGAGAAATGCGCCGCTGCGAGTATATTCAGGCTTTGGTATGAGGGTACTCACCGAGAATTCTACGAGTGCCACGGTCTTAAAATTCATGAAGAAAATTTGAAATGTTTTAGGGATAATGTAGAAAAAATAAGTGATAGTGATATCAGTGAAAAACTGCGTAAATTAGAATTACCGATGCTGTTAGCGCGTTTTCCAAAGGGCGGCATTCCTGATTATTTCTCACTTATTGACTGGGTGGATAATATCTATAGCTGTATTAAAAGCTCAAAAGTTCAAAGACGTATAGATGAGCTAGAGCAACGCTATGGCAAGGCGGATAATACTAATATCCAAGATATAAAATGTGGCGCACCGCCATATCTATGGAATCGCTTGCGCACAATTGATGCATAGCCGATTTGATCGAGTATCATATATGAAATCTAGGGTCAAAACCTAGATTTTATCAGCCAACCAGTCAATAATTTGTGATTTTGGCATACCAGTCACACGCGTATCAATGACTTTTCCGCCCTTGAACAGCATTAATGTAGGAACGCCGCGCAGACCATATTTCGTAGGAGATTCAGGCGCATCTACGATATTAACCTTAACTATTTTTACTTTATCGCCAAGCTCATCTGCTACTTCTTCGACAATTGGCAATAACGTCTTGCACGGCCCGCACCATTCTGCCCAGAAATCAACCAGCACAGGTATGTCAGAATTGATTACTTCTGCTTCAAAATTACTATCATCTACTGCTTTTAGAGGCATTATCTTATTCCTTATCGTTAATATATTAATATATCTACTATGATTCGTTAAAATGGTAAATTATTTAAAGTGAAGCACCCTTTACTTTATTATCCTCATCAAGAAGCAAAATAGCAGGCTCGTATTTTTGTGCCTCCTCCTCGCTCATACTCGCATAAGCACAAATTATAACAAGGTCGCCGCTCTTAACCAAATGAGCTGCCGCGCCGTTAATACCAATTATGCCAGAGCCACGCTCCCCCTCAATTGCATATGTAGTCAGGCGCGCGCCATTAGTTATATCCAGCACGTCAACATGCTCATGAGGCAAGATCCCCGCTTGATCCATCAAATCCCTATCGATTGTAATAGAGCCTTCATAATTCAAATCTGCTTGCGTCACAGTGGCGCGGTGCAGCTTACATTTAAGCATTTTTAGAAACATCACTTTACTTCCCATTATGATCCGTGTGTAATTCGAGTATCTGTTTATAACAATATAATGAATAATTAAAGAGGGCAAGCATGGCTATTTATGATGATAACAATATTTTTGCTAAAATATTAAAAGGTGAAATCCCATGTGATAAGGTCTATGAGGATGATTTCGTGCTTGCTTTTAATGACATTACGCCAAAAGCACCTGTGCATATTTTGCTTATCCCTAAGGGAAAATATGTATCAATTGATGATTTTGGGGCTAATGCTTCGGCGGCGGAAGTCAAAGGGTTTTATGCTGCCCTAGCTAAAATAGTGCAAGAAAAAGGAATTGCCGAGACGGGCTTTCGCTCTATCGCCAATACGGGCGATGATGGCGGCCAAGAAGTCCCCCATTTCCATGTGCATATATTGGGCGGAAAACCTATCGGCCAGATGATTAGCTAGGAAACATAATTACATTATCAGCTTCAAATCCTGTTATTACTGGCTGTGTGAGGGCGTTTGTGTATCCTGCTTCTTGTTGCATAGATATAACTTCATCGATAATCATTAGATGTGAGCTAAGCTGCGTAGCTATAATATCTAAAAACTTAACAATTTTAGGGTTTGTAATTTCATATGACAGGCCGCAAAGCTCCGTCAGCTCCAGCAGCTCTTCCGTATCTTCGGAAATTATATCCATCATATTAATTTGCGTTTCAGACCATAGCTCGGGATTTTCCTCTGCCATAGCATCACGCATGGAATAACGCTCTATTATACGATCACATTCCATATGTAAGAAAGCCAGATCAGCCGATACTACGCTTTCAAAATCAGCAATTTCCTTCATCGTAAACGCCGCGCAGAGCAATGCTTCTTCAGCTTTAAAGTTGCCCATCATTTCATGCAGCGCATAATTCTCATCTGCAAGTGGCGTTTGTCCAATAATCAGCATATCGCGCACTATTAACGGCATCTGCAATCTGTTTTTCAATAGAGCCATTTGTTTATCATTCTGTGCCATATCAGCCTCCTAAATTATCCGTTAAGTTCATCCCTCATACTTCCCTTCTTAAAGGGTAAAGGTGAATAAATTCTTAATGTATCTATTATTTTTTGAATCTTTATGCGATAAGTAAGATCAAAAGGTGAACAGGATAGTTTTATGGTAGCGCGGATTAATACGGTTTCATTTCAAGGTGTTGAGGTAAAGCCCGTTGATGTGCAGGTGCAGCTATCTAATGGATTGCCAGCATTTAATATTGTGGGGCTGCCTGATAAAGCGGTGGCGGAAAGTAAAGAGCGGGTAAGAGCTGCGCTCCATTCACTAGGCTTGGCTTTGCCGCCAAAACGCTTAACCGTTAATATGGCCCCTGCGGATTTAAGCAAAGAGGGCAGTCATTTTGACTTGCCAATTGCACTTGGCGTTCTTGGCGCAATGGGCGTTCTGCCAAAGGATGAGCTTGCGGGCTATGTGGTGCTGGGCGAGCTATCTCTTGATGCCTCTATCCGCCCTGTTTCAGGGGTGTTGCCCGCAGCGATACATGCAAATGAGATTGAACATAGCCTAATTTGCCCTAAAGAATGCGGTAGCGAAGCCGCGTGGGCGGGCGAGCTGGATATTGTTGCGCCTGCTGATTTGCTACAGCTCATTAATCATATAAAAGGCACACAAATATTAGCGCAGCCAGAAGCCTTGCTGGCCAATGATAACGTCACTGATCTTCCCGATTTATCACATGTTAAGGGTCAAGAAAGCGCAAAACGAGCATTAGAAATCACGGCTGCTGGCGGGCATAATTTACTTATGATCGGCGCACCCGGTAGCGGTAAATCCATGCTAGCTAGCTGCTTACCCTCAATATTACCGCCCCTATCATCAAGAGAAGCACTAGAGCTTTCCATGATACACTCGCTAGCAGGAATGCTGCCCGAAGGCGGACTTATAAGACAAAGGCCATTTCGCAGCCCCCATCATTCAGCGTCGCAGCCTGCACTTGTTGGTGGAGGGCAAAAGGTAAAACCTGGGGAGATTTCTTTGGCTCATAACGGCGTTTTATTTTTGGATGAGCTTCCTGAGTTTTCAAGATCTGCGCTAGAAGCTTTGCGCCAACCGCTAGAGACGGGCGATGCATTGATTGCACGCGCAAATGCACATGTGCGCTATCCCGCAAGATTTCAGCTAATCGCGGCGATGAACCCTTGTCGATGTGGTTATTTGGGCGATTCGGATATGGAATGCACAAAAGCTCCGCGCTGCGGGGTTGATTACCAATCTAAAATCTCCGGCCCATTAATGGATCGCATAGATATCCATGTTGATGTGCCGCCAGTTCAGATATCTGATTTACAAGGCGTTGGCACTGGCGAGCCTTCCAAGATAGTAGCCCAGCGCATTATCCGCGCTCGTGAAATTCAAGAAATGCGCTATGGCGGCTCTAAAATTAATGCATATATCAGCGGTGACATGCTGGATGAAGCCACGCAAATGAGCGATGAGACGCGCGCGCTTTTGGTTAAATCGGTGGAACATGCAAAGCTCTCTGCACGTGGATATTACCGTATTTTACGTGTAGCGCGTACAATTGCCGATCTTAACGGCGGCGCAGAACTGTTATCAACATCAGATATATCAGAAGCCTTGAGCTATCGCCGCATGGCTATATAATAATATGTGCTTGTTTACCATATTTTATTTGTGTTAATGGGATGTTTTAGGTTATACTACTGGTAATCAATAAATAATAACTATGGTATGAATTTATATGACCTTTGGCGGTATTAAAGATACAGAATTTATTTTGAAGGATAGCACAATTGCAAAGCCTGACAGCTCTCATGATTATGCGTCGGGTATTTTTTCACCTAATAATTCTTTAAATAATAGTTTATCTGCCACTTCCACTCCCAAAACAGTATTTCAACAATTAGATGCTGGGCGCAGTGGTGTAAATCGCTCTGTTGCTCATATTAAAACCAATCAATCATTCTGTGCCGAAAAAGCCGTTACGAACAAGCAAGAGGCATCTAAAAGTTTAAGCGCTGGCCGACAAGAAGTTAAGACAATAAAAGCCTCAATGGAAACTGATTATAAGCAAGCCAAAGCGGAAGCTATCGCTTGCCTGAAAGAAGCGGCGGGTAATCAGGGGCTTAATGGTGACGACGTGGTGGCGCAAATTTGTCCTTCTGCTGACTCGGGTGGTAGCAGCGCAGCATTAGTTAGTGCGGCTGGCGCGACGCTAGCAACTGGCGGAGTAGCATCAGCCCTTGGCGCAGCTTGCGTAGCGGTTGAAATTAGCAAGCAAGATCGAAGAAACCTTAGTCCCAATCAAAGAGAAAGCCTGATTGAAGACACTGTGAAAATCGCACAAACGAAAGTGCAAGACAGCAGAGATACTATGTCCATGTCAGATGGCGGTAAGGTTATCCCTGATAATAGCAATATTGCCAAGCTTAATGTAGATGGTATGAAGCAACTTCTTGAACAAAAGGTAGAAGATCAACCCGAACATATTGCAGCATCTGATCTTGAGCATGAACTTAAAGAAGTCCAAAATAATCATGGATATGTAGCCGAAAATTACAACCCAACCGATGTAGCAGAAGAAAGCCCGCAATATGATTCTGGTGATGTTGTGCTTACAGGGATGGGTTTGCAAGGGATTTTCACGATGAAGGTTGAAAATTCTTCACCTGCTGCAAACACAGAATTAGAAAATGTTTCCGATGTTTTTGCTAAATTAAACAAATCTAATGATCAAAGCACAGACCCAATATATGCAAATGAAATGCCTATAAATATGCGCACAGGTGTGTCTAGTGATCTTAGAATTTCTGTTTAATTAATTTTTTTATTTTAAATTAATGTTTTTTAGAGTATTTAATTATAATGTTTTAGTATTATTAGTTGTGTTTAATTAAACAGGTCTTAAATAATTGCAATATTCTCAATGTATAAATAGAGCCCAAGATTTTTCTGATCTTGCGTTTGAACGTTTAAAGACAGACAAGCTTTTGCCTGTCCCAGAGAATT